>JAAUYD010248798.1_pt1 | contig 17158 bp, 14 predicted proteins | sample 7278101 | NCBI WGS metagenome assembly JAAUYD01 (sample SAMN14350128, study PRJNA611818) | marine sediment metagenome | isolation source: surface marine sediment (0.6m) | place: French Polynesia: Moorea | collected 2018-08 | reverse complement strand
TAAGATCATATTCCATGGCATCCGTCACTCGCATATCAGTAAAATTGCCGATTTTTATTTCGGAAGGTGATTGTTCGGCGATAATGTAGGATATTCCATCCACCTCCGGCGCCTGAAATTTGGTACGCCCTGCAAAAAGTTGGCTCTCCAGGAATTCCTCCACCAGGACTTGTATCGTTTTACCGATATACTTCTGATTATTTTCGGCTGAAATTCCTGATTGAGTAGACATGAGTTCGTGGTAACGGCCGGTTGCCACGGCATCCGGAATGTGATTGGATAATTGATGGGAGAACAGATCATCGGAATCCGAATAAATAAAAACCCCCAGGTGATCAAACTGCACATCCTCGATAAATTTCACAAGCTGATTAAAATCCTTATCGCTTTCTCCCGGGAAGCCTACAATAATGGTGGTCCGCAGCACGGCAGACGGGATCTGGGTGCGGATTCGATCAAACAGGCGATACAGTTCTTCCTGGTTGTAGCGGCGGTTCATGTGTTTTAAAATGTCGGGGCTCACATGTTGAATGGGAATATCAAAATAGGGGCATAAATTGGGATGCGAGGCAACGGTATCAATAAAAGAGTCCTCGATGCTTTCTGGATGCCCATAAAGCACCCTGATCCAGGGTTTGGTGCTCCCCCATTGATCATCAGCGCCGATCACGGCAAGATCATCTACCAGGCGGCTCAGATTAACGGGAGGTGATAAATCTTTTCCATAGGCGGTCGTATCCTGTGCCACCAACACCAGTTCCTTAACTTGTGCAGCCATAAGCTTCTGAGCTTCAGCGATGATATCCGCGGGCAAGCGACTTTTTAGTCTTCCGCGCAACTTGGGAATAATGCAATAGGTACAGGTTTTGCTGCAGCCTTCTGCAATTTTAAGGTAGGCCAAATGAGGCAAGATTAATTCCCGGGGAGAATCTTTTTCCCGATCTGCAATCAAATCCGGATCCGGCAGCAGACACTGGTTGGAAAACTTCGGCTCGCCTGCAGCTTTGACGATTTGATCATAGGCCCCGGTTCCTAAAAAAACGTCCACCTCCGGCAATGACGCTAGGATTTTCTCGCGGTAACGCTCCGGAAGGCAACCGGCCACCACCAGTCGATTGCAGGTTCCTTCCTTTTTGTATTCCGCCAGCTCTAAAATAACATCGATGGACTCCTGGGCAGCATCTTCTATAAAGCTGCAGGTATTGACAACGATGGTTTCGGCCTCAGCAGGGTCATCCGTAAGGTGCCACCCGGCATTTTTCAACCGTCCGATCATGGTTTCGCTGTCAACCTGGTTCCTGGCACAACCCAGGCTTTCCAAATAAAGTTTCATGATGATTTTTCTGAAATAAAAAATATATTTGATAACATGGAAAAATAAGGTGAGTGGTCTGAATTGTCAATGTAGGGATTACCGTTCATAGGTTCAGGGTCTAACAGTTTAAGGTTTGCGTCAAGTCTGATCAGTTGGTTCGTGAACTCTGTGACCTGCCGCGCCAGTGCCACGTCAAAGCGGAAGTGAAAAGGCGTGAGATTAACTTGGATAATAGAAACAATGTTAGCTAGCTGGTTAAGAATAATTAGCCACAGACGCGCACGGATAAACTGTTTGAGGTAAAAAAAGACGTCTGCGTATTTCCGTGTGGGTTTGTGGTTAATTTAAGAGCTTACGAACAGGATCAACGAAAGATCGAGGACGTGGTACGAATTATATGGGTGCAGATCGACTCAAATTTCGTGTGATTTAATTTAAAACTTTAAATCCGCTGGAATATAAATCATCCAGACGCCCATCCATCTTTTCAACGACAATCATGCCCTCAACTGCATCGAGACGGTTGATCAAATCAAGTCCTTTTGCAGGGCTCATGACCATTATTGCGGTTGCCAACCCATCAGCAAATGTGCAGCTGTCGGCAATTATGGTAACGCTAACGACACCGTTGGAAATCGGATAGCCGGTTCGGGGATCGATGATGTGGGAGTAGCGGACGCCATCGACCACAAAAAAATTGCGGTAGTCGCCACTGGTGGCAAATGCCTTATTATGTAAATCGACGACTCTATAAACGTCATCAAAAGCCGCATCAGTCTGGGGACGATTAATTCCGATGCGCCAGAATTTTCCATTCTTAGTGGTCCCGGATGCAAATACCTCCCCCCCGATTTCAACCAGATAGTTTTGATACCCTTCTTTTCGGATGGTATCGGCAACCTGGTCTACCCCATATCCCTTGGCAATTGAGGAAAGATCCAGGGTCACCGAGGCACGTTTTTTTTGTAGAAACCCGGCTTCTGGAATGACAATATTATCGAATCCGATTTTGGATAAAAGCGCCAAAATTTCCTGTTCCGCCGGGATCATATTTTCCGCTCCCTCTCTCCCGAAACCCCAAAGATCCACCAGCGGATTAACTGTGCCGTCCCAGGCACCGTCAGAAAGTCGGTAGATGATCTGGGCTGTTTTCATCACCCGATAAAAATCTTCGGAAATTTTAAACTTCCTGCCGGTCTGGTTAAAATTATTGAAACGGCTAATCTCGCTGTCCTTTTGATAGGTAGACATAGCAGTATTGATGTCAACCAACCGCTTTTCTATTTTTTCTTTTAATCCCGAAACCGTTTGAAAGTAGTCGGTAACAATCTTAATGTGATAGGTCGTTCCCATCGTGCGGCCCTGGATCAGATGTTCCCGTTTTGCTTCACATCCCGCAGATAGAAAACAAAAGGCCGTGGCGATGATTAAAGTTTTCAGGGTCCTGGTCATAACGTGTACATGGTAAAATGCATGGCGCATATGGCAAAGAGCATAGGGTATCTACTTGCTGAATTCTAACTTAATTTCAATTTCATCTGCTATATCAAATAGCTCGTCAGCAATCTCAATGGCCAACTGCCATATTTTCAAATCCTGGAATCTGAATTTTGCCATTTTTATCTCCCAATAACTTAAACCTCAGTTTAGCAATATCCGGTTGGCTGTCATGATAGCATGTCCTTTACTCTATGCACTCTGCTCCATGCGCCATGCCCTTTGCCCCCATGCGCCATGCCCTCAGCCATATACCTTTTGCCTTTTACCCTTTACCTTATACCCTTTACCCACTAGCATATCCTCGGTAACTGTTCTCCCGCCAACATATCCACAATCCGCATCCCGCCGATTCGGGTTTCTAATACGACTTTGCCGATGTGATCTTCGACCACCGCTCCAATCACAGCGGCATCCTTTCCATAAGGACTTAACCTTATCGCGGCCAGCACCGCATCGACATCTTCTGCAGAAACAAAGGCAAGCAGTTTGCCCTCATTGGCCAAATACAGGGGATCAAATCCCAAAAGCTCACAGGCTGCAACAACCTCATTTTTCAATGGAATATCCGTTTCATTTATTTTTATGCCCACGTTGGATTTTTCGGCAACTTCATTCAAGGCCGTTCCCACCCCGCCCCGGGTAGGATCCCGCAGTACGTGAATTCCTCGACCCACTGCCAGCATTTGTTTGACCATCTGGTTTAACGGGGCCGTATCGCTTTTGAGCCTGGACTCGAATGAAAGCCCCTCCCGCTGGGTCAATATGGTTATGCCGTGGTCTGCAATGGTGCCGCTCAGGATAATTTTATCGCCCGGCTTTGCCTGATGACTGGCAATATCGACATTCGGTGGTATCAAACCGATCCCGGAGGTATTGATAAAAATTTTATCAACCGCGCCTTTGGGCACAACTTTGGTATCCCCTGTAACGACGGTGACACCGGCGATTTCGGCGGCCGTGCCCATTTCGTTGAGTATCTTCTCAAGATCCGTCATCGAAAACCCTTCTTCGATAATCAGGCCGACACTCAGATAGAGAGGGTCACCGCCGCACATCGCAACATCATTGACGGTTCCATTGATGGCCAGATCTCCGATATTGCCGCCGGGGAAAAAAATAGGGTCTACCGTATAGGAGTCCGTCGAAAAAGCGACGCTTGTCCCTTGGAGTTCAAAAATGGCACCGTCATTTAACTGGGACAGGACCGGGTTGTCAAAAACAGGCAGCAGCATGTCTGTGGTTAGATGGTGGGAAATCTTTCCCCCACTTCCGTGGTCGAGTAGTATTTTGTCATATTTCATATCGGTCGTTAGTTGTTAGTTGTATGTTGTTTGTTGATTATCATTAACCTCTGGTTTTAAAAGATAAACGTTCGATGCTCTATTTTCCCAAGTAAACCAGCAAAAGTCTCCCGACGAATAAATAACGCAGCGCTTATGGCGTCATACTTTCTGTGCTTTGCGCTCTTCCCATAAAATCCAAAATCAGAAATCCGAAATCCCCAATCACATTTGGTATTTATAATAGGCCGCACAGGTTCCCTCCGTCGATACCATGCAGGGTCCCACCGGATCGATGGGGGTACAAACCGTTTTGTAAAGTGGACATTCCGGCGGCGTTTTTATGCCGGTGAGGACCTCGCCGCAGGCACAACCCTTTGGATCCATTGAATCGGTGACCTGAATATTGAAAATTTTTGCCGCGTCGTGGCGTTCATACCGATCGCGAATCTTTAGACCGCTTTGCGGAATCGTCCCGATGGCGCGCCAGCTTACATCGGCCGGACAAAATACATCATCCAGCAGTTTCTGTGCTTTTGGGTTACCTTCAAACGTCACGGCCCTTGAGTACGCGTTCTCCAAGGCCGATCGGCCTGTCTCAATCTGCTCAACCAGCATGCTAATTGCCTGCAGAATATCAGCCGGTTCAAATCCGGCAATCACGCAGGGAATCTGATGTCGTTTGCAAAATGGTTGATAGGCTTTTACGCCGATGATGACGGAAACATGTCCGGGCAAAATGAATCCGTCGATTTGCACGTTATCTGCAGCCATTAACGCCTCCAATGCAGGCGGTACCAGCTTATGGGCTGCAACGACGGAAAAGTTATCCACATTCATCTCTGCGGCAGAATAAATAGCAGCGGCGATTGTCGGTGCGGTGGTCTCAAACCCGACACCGAGAAACACAACTTTTTTATTTGGATTCGTTTTGGCTATCTCAAGGGCATCGAAGGTTGAATACGCCACCCGGATATCCCTGCCGGCAGCCCGTTCTTTAAGTAAAGACGATTTCGTACCCGGCACCCGCATCAGATCACCAAACGTCGTGATAATTACATCATCAAATTTGGCCAGTTCGATAAAGGCGTCAATATCTGTTTGAGCGGTTACACACACCGGACAGCCCGGCCCCGAGAGTAACGATATGGTTTCCGGTAGTACGGATCGTATCCCGCTGCGAAAAATCGACACCGTGTGGGTTCCGCAAACTTCCATTAGACGAATCGGCCGCTTGCTGGTAGATTTAATTTTATCAATTAGCTGTCGGGCCAATTCAGAATCCCGGTATTCATCAATGTATTTTAAGGTCATTTTGACAATCCTTTTCGGTGCGATTGTTTCCTACTCTAAAATCTATTGGTTCTGGGGGCTAAAGTAAGCTAAACAGGCCCAGAATATCAGCTTTTGACTTCACCAAAAAAGTGGTGCTGTTAGTCGTTAGATAGCCAGTGGAATAATGGAACAGTGGAAAACTGGAATGTTGGGTATGAAAAGTGGCTGATGCCTCTTTTTGTTTCTGATCGGTAGCCATCCAAATAGAAATAGATCTCATTCCGCCAAACCCAGTATTCCGTTATTCCAGTATTCCCCTTCCCCATGACATTTGATCATGAATCCGCCACTGGATTATCTCAGACCCGGCCCCAAGGAATATTTATTCAACGATGAAATAGAGTCACGATCTCTGGAAAACAGCTGCAGCCACCATTGCCTGTCCCAAAGCAATCCCACCATCATTGCTGGGAACCTGCTGATGAGAAAAGACCTGAAATTTACGACGCTTCAGTGCCTGAATCAATCCGGCTAATAGGGTTGCGTTTTGAAAGCAGCCGCCACTCAGCGCGACGCGATCCAATCCGTGATGATCTCGGATAACCTCACATATTTCCGCAAACAAACATATCAAGGTTTTGTGAAATTTTGCACTTATTTTGGGTACCGGCACTCTGTTATGAACGTCTGCGGCGATACCGCGAATGATGGGTGCCGGCAAGATGTGTATGATATCATCATGTTCCCATTCATAATCGTATCGTGACCCCGTGATTTCCGCCGCCAGCATTTCCAATTCCATGGCAGCCTGTCCCTCAAAATTCACCCGGTTGCGAATCCCGCAAAGGGCCGCCACACCGTCAAACAAACGCCCCAGGCTCGATGTCTGCGGGGAATTGATCCCTTTTGATATCATCTCACGGGTGATGTTGATCTTTTTATTTTCGATCTTACGTATTGCAGGCAGATCCAAGGTTCGAAATTCATCCCCGAACGCATCATATAAATAACTGACTGCCATACGCCAAGGCTCTTTAATGGCCGCGGAACTCCCCGGCATCGAAACGTAGGCAAAATGCCCGGCACGCTTAAAATCATGTTCTTCGGCAATCAAGATTTCACTTCCCCAGATGGCGCCGTCGGTGCCATAGCCCGTGCCGTCAAAGGACAGGCCGATGACCGCGCCCCCCAATTTGTGCTCGGCCATGCAACTGACAATGTGGGCGTGATGGTGCTGCACCTGAATTTTATCGATAGCCGGCTGCTCCTGCGCAAATTGGGTGGATAAATAGTCGGGATGCAAGTCGTAAGCGATTATTTCAGGTTTGATATCGAGAATGCGATTTAAATGGGCAACGGTCAGTTTGAAAAAATCATAGGTTGCCAAGTTTTCAAGGTCGCCGATATGCTGGCTTAAAAACGCCATATTCCCTTTGGTGACGCAAATGGTATTTTTAAGCTCGGCACCGCAGGCCAAAATCAGAGGCACCTTTTTTTTCAAAAAGACCGGAATGGGTACAAAACCTCTTGAGCGGCGAATGAACCGTTTCGCGCCGGCCGCATGTCTTACAATGGAATCATCGCTGCGTAGATAGATATCACGGTTGTGAATTAAAAAATAGTCGGCAATCTTGGCAAGCCGCCGGAAGGCGTCCTCGTTATCGATGGCGATGGGTTCATCAGACAGGTTGCCGCTGGTCATCACCAGGGCGGTAAATCCGTATTTCAGCAACAGGTAGTGCAACGGCGTGTAGGGAAGCATTACCCCAAAATACTTGTTTTGCGGGGATACATCTTCTGAAATCGGATTGGGGAATTTCTTTTTCAGCAACACGATCGGACGCTGGATGGACGTCAGCAATTTTTCCTCTTCCGATCCGACAAGGGCAAACCGAAGAACGCTATCGATGTCATAGGACATAACGGCAAAAGGCTTTTGCTCGCGAATTTTCCGGCTCCGTAGACGCCTGACGGCCTCGGAATTGGTGGCATCGGCCGCCAGGTGATAACCGCCAAGGCCTTTAACTGCCAGAATAGAACCCTGTCTTAAAAGTTCTGCCGTTTTCTCGATAGGGTTCTCGGTCGATAGTTGGTTGAGACGGCTGTCCCAAAGGGAAACATGGGGCCCGCACTTCGCACAGGCATTCGGCTGAGCATGAAACCTGCGGTTGTTAGGGTCATCGTATTCGGCTTGACAGCGTGGGCACATTTTAAAGCGCCGCATGGAAGTTTTGGGCCGATCATAGGGAATATCGTCAATGATCGTGTAGCGGGGCCCGCAATTGGTGCAGTTGATAAACGGATAATTATAGCGCCGATCGTCGGGATCGAGCATTTCAGCCCGGCAATCGTCACAAACCGAGACATCCGGTGAAATCAGGGTGGACCGTTTAGTTTTTCCAACACTTTTGGTAATGGCAAAATCAGTAAACTGTTTTACGGTTTCACTTCGCTCGGAAATGTCAACTATGTAAGCCAGGGGTGGACTTTTGGCGGCAAGATCGGTTTCAAAAGAGGCGATCTGTTCGGGGAGACCTTCGATATGGATGGACACTCCTGAAGAGGTGTTGGCCACTTCTCCCTTCAGGCCATATTGTTCGGCAAGCTGATATACAAAAGGTCGAAAACCGACACCCTGGACAATGCCGTTTACGTTCAACCGCTTGGCAACACAATTTTCCGTCATCGTAAAAACAACCTGCCCTCTATCTCCTCCGCGCTTCGTCATTCGTCATTCGTCATTCCTTCACTGCCTCCTTCGACCAATGCGGCGGCTTCTTTTAAAAATTCCAAGGTTTCCAGGGCTGCTGCTTCATCAATTTTATGAATGGCGAAACCGGCATGGACAATGACATAATCGCCAACTCCGACGTCTTCAACAAGTAAAAGACTGGCTTCTCTTTGAACACCATCCACATCAATGGTAGCCATGTTATTTTCAATGCGGGTTATTTTGGAGGGGATTGCAAGACACATTATCCGTCATTCCTTTCTTATATTTTACTCCCAGACGCGCCAATTCAGCCAGAACCATATCAATTACCGGATCGACTTTGGCCTGAATGGGGGGGGTCAAATCAAGACTCTGAGTTTCGATATCTTGCGGCTCTACGCCGATGATGACTGTTTTCGGGACCTTTTCCAAAGCCTGGCACAGGGTCAGCGCCTCAAGAAAATCGACTTGGTGTAAAGAATTTTTGGCCCGAATCCTTTCTGGAATTTGATCGCCTTCCAACCGATATAAGTCCCCGGGGTTTCCCTTGTTGCGGATGGCATCCACAACAATCAGATGATCCGGCTTGGAAATAACCCCCAGCAAATTGATGCCCAGTACCCCCCCATCAACAAGAAGGACGTTATCCGGAAATTCAAAACGCTTTTCCATTTTCTCGACCACTCGCACCCCAAACCCCTCATCGGTATAAAGGATACAGCCAATTCCCAACACCATGATTTCGCTATCATATATTTTGTCGAAAGGATTGTCGCCAATTGTAGTCATATTTTCAATTTGTCCGTCATACATAGTTGGTGGAATAGTCTACTGGTTGAAGGTTTGATAAGGTAAATTATGATCGTAATTTCATAATGTTACAATTTATTAAGCATCTAGCGTCAACGTATTTTGCTAATATGAAATAAATTGATATTTACGATCACTTAACCAATCAACTAATCAACCAATTAACAGTATCTGTCCCAATATAAGGTTACCTGGAAAATATGTCCAGGAAGGCACCTTACCCCAGATCGTCCTAAGCAGTCAATGTCCGTAAAAGCCACAGCCTCCCCTAAAATTGGGAGGCTGTGAGATTTAAACACAGATTACAGGCTTCTCTCCAGCTTGAAGGCTGGCTTTAAATAATTATAATGAATATCGTAAAATAGATCTTTTTCCGCTATGCATTTACAGCGCCTTGATCTTATACACCTCGTTGGAATCCGGGTCGATAACGTGAACACCACAGGCAATGCACGGATCAAATGAATGAACCGTTCTCAAAACCTCCAGCGGTTTCTTTGGATCGGCAACCGGCGTTCCGATCAAGGACTCTTCAACGGGTCCAAGCTTACCGGCAGCATCTCGTGGACCTAAATTCCAGGTCGACGGCACAACATACTGATAATTTTTGATCTTCTTGTCTTCGATCTGTACCCAGTGGCCAAGAGATCCTCTGGGAACATCATTGAGTCCAACTCCCATTCCACTATCCGGCATTTCATAGGGCTGATAGGTGCTGGTGTCGCCACCTTTAATATTTTCTATCAGCTCCCCAATCCACACCTGATTACGCTCACCGATGGCAAGGGCTTCAATGCCGCGGGCAGCAGTTCTGCCCAGTGTTGAAAACAATGCCGCCGCCGGGACACCGAGGGTTTTTAAAACATTATCCACGATAGGTTTGATTTCTTTGTGACCGTTGGCATACGCCACCAGAACTCTGGTCAACGGACCGACTTCACAGGGCTCCCCTTCATAACGCGGTGCCTTGAACCAGGTATACTGGCCGTCGCCAGGTCTGTATTTCGGATCCTCCTGCAACGGTTTGGTTTCGCCTTCATATGGATGTTTGGCCTCACCTTTTTCATACCAGGCGCGTGTAACGTCCTCGGTCACCTTGTCCTGATGCGCCATTGTCACGCCACCGATATTGCGATTCATGATAACACCTCTGGGCATGAAAAGACTTTCAGGCTCTTTATCGGTTTCAGGAAATTCGCCCCAGGCCAGAAAATTGCTTGTACCGCCGATCGCGCCCCAATCCTTATAGAAGGAAGCCACTGCCAACAGATCAGGAATGTATACGTTTTTAATAAAATCCTGCGTTTCTTTGGTGATATATAAAAATTCGGCAATACGATCAGGTGTCAGGTCCTTAACACAGGTGACACCACCGACAACCAGGGACTGAGGGTGTGGATTTTTGCCGCCGAAGATGGCATGCATCCGGGCCGCCTTGGCCTGCAGCCGCAATGCCTCAATGTAATGGGCAGCCGCCATCAGATTCGCTTCAGGTGGCAGTTTATAGGCGGAATGTCCCCAATAGGCATTGGAAAAAGGACCCAGTTGACCGCTGTCGACAAAGGTTTGAAGGCGTTGCTGAACTTTTTTGAAATACGCGCTCCCCCCCTCTCGAGAATTGCTGACATTGTCGGACAAGGCCGCGGTTTTTTTAGGATCGGCTTTAAGTGCGCTGACAATATCCACCCAATCCAGGGCATGCAAATGATAAAAATGAACGATATGATCATGCTGAAACTGAGCGCCCATCAGAAGATTTCGAATGATTCTTGCGTTTTTGGGTATCTTCACGCCAACGGCGTTATCGACTGCCCTCACCGAGGACAGAGCATGAGTGTACGTTCAGACGCCACAGGATCGTTGAACAAAATGATGGGCATCCCGGGGATCGCGCCCCTGAAGGATCAACTCAATACCCCGGAACATCTGGCCCGAACTCCAGGCGTTAACCACCTTGCCACCGGCGATTTCAACCTCAATTCTGAGGTGACCTTCGATTCTGGTGATCGGATCTATCGTAATTCTTTTGGCCATATTATCTCCTCTCTTTTCACGGTAAAAAGGATGTTGGTTGCATCAACATATTTGAAGTTAAAGTTCCTCGTAAAACGGCGTAAACTTGTCCCAGAAATCCGGTTCGCTGCAGCCGATACAGGGTGCCCCTGCTTCAATCGGCCAACTGGTGCCGTCGTTGAATTTGGCAATCGGGCAGTTGTTGTAGGTTTCCGGTCCCCGACAACCCAGTTTGTAAAGGCAATAGCCTGCCACTGCTTCCTCGGACCCGAATTCTTCGACAAATTCGTCATTTTCGAAATGTGAGCGACGCGGGCACTGATCGTGAATCGTTTTGCCATAGGCAAATAATGGCCGACCCAGTTCGTCCAGTTCCGGAAGTTTGCCCAGGAGAAGATAATTGACAACGGTCCCCACAAAATTGACCGGATTCGGCGGGCAGCCGGCGATATTGACGGTTTTGATTCCCAGGGCATCGCCAACGCTTTTATACCCTCCAGGGTTGGGCGCCGCAGCCGGGATATTGCCGAATGCTGAACAGGAACCGATACAAATCACCCCCGCTGCCTTGGCACAAATTTCCTTGCCGATTTCCAGAAACGTTCGACCTCCGATTTTTCCATAGCTTCCGTTAAACTTGGTCGCAATGGCACCTTCCACCACGCAGATGAATTTTCCGTCGTATTTTTTTACAGCCGCCTGAAGTTGCTCCTCTGCCTGATGTCCGGCCGCCGCCATAATGGTTTCATGATATTCCACCGATAGAATTTCAAGAACCAAGTCGTCTATATGAGGATACTCGCTTCTTAACAATGACTCCGAGCAACCCGTGCATTCACCAAAATGGAGCCAGATAACCGGTGGTCGCTGGGCTGATGCGGCAAATACCTCCGCCACTTTTGGGACAAATGATGACGACAGCCCTATGGTAGCAGTGAGGTATGTACAATACTTCATGAATTCCCGCCTGGAGACACCTTTGCTCTCCAGCTTTTCATAAAAAGCCTTTTCTTTTTCCATTTACACCTCCTTGGTATGTATTAGAATTTGCACGAATTTATCTTTTTATGCGAAAGTAATTATTAACATAACCATACCAATTTGATATGATTTATGTACATAGTTTCGCGGGTTTATGGACCTTTGCTACTGATGGAAATCCAGACTCAAGAATTAAACCTAATTAATATAGACAACTACAAATGTTAAAAAAAAATAAAACAATTAAATTTGATTTATTCCATTTATTTTAAAACCACTGATAAGTCAAGCTGAAAATTTGAACCATACTCCAAACTTGATATCGAGCTATTCATCATCTTCAATTTTCAGCGAGGAATCAATTTTTTTTACCCTATCTTTTTCAGGGAAATCATCATCATCAAAATCATCTTCCAGCATGTCATCGAGATCAGCTGAATCGTCTTCTGGTTGTCCACTTCCGCTCGTTTCGGCTGATTTGCGTTTTTTAATCAACAAATTAATATCATCAAAAAAAAGCTCCACTGGTTCTTCCGTTTTCGATTTATGCAGCTGATACACTGCAGTGGCGATTTTCTCCGCATAGATTCCCGGAGGATAAAAATTGTTGGTTCTCAGAGTGGAGATCAGCGCCTCTTTTCCTTCCGAAACTGCGGATTTAATAGTTGCGTAATCATAGGCTTCCTCACAGAGCAGCGATAACATCTCTTTATTCAGCTCGGCAAATTCCTGAATTTTGAACTGTTTATTTTTCTTGTCATTTATGATTAGATATTTCTGCTTCATGAATGCCTTCCTCCTATAACTATATGTGTCAAAATTTCTAAAATTATTTGGCCTCCCCTCTCTCCGAGCTGTAGGCTCTCGGAGCCGGAGGCCGGTCTTTAAGCCTATGCCCAAAAGCCTGCGAGCTGGAAGCGAACTCGTAGAGCATAAAGAGCCAACGCCTCGGAGAGAATCAATATTCTTTTTGCGATCATTATGTGGACAAGATATATATAATGATGGCAAATCGAACTGATTTGGCACCTTTTGAAATCATATAAAAACAATCCTGTCAATCGTCAATCCATAATTTTTTTCAGGCTACCAAATGGAATCAAATTTTCCAAAAATTCAATTCTCATTGGCCCGCCTGGGGCACAGAAAACCGGTATAATCCAACGTTGATTGCTGAGCGGATATAGGCTTTCAAAGATTCACAAAACCATTGACCTCTAATCGATGAAGTGTTAAATGATTAGGTTACGTTAAGGAGGGATGGCTGAGTGGTCGAAAGCGGCGGTCTTGAAAACCGTTGAGGGTCACACCTCCGTGGGTTCGAATCCTACTCCCTCCGCCAACCTTGGTTGATGTATTGATTGGCTGAATCGTTGATAGGCAAGATGATTGAAAGCCTTATATTAACCATTCAACCCACCATGGAGAGATGGCCGAGCTGGCTGAAGGCGCTCGCCTGCTAAGCGAGTATGGGGGGAAACTTCCATCCAGGGTTCGAATCCCTGTCTCTCCGCCAACCTTAAGGAATAAGGTCAATTTGAGTTTTTTCGAATTGACCTTTTTTTATGCCCAATTAAAAAATAGCTACAATAATCGTTACAATGCGTTCTAAAAAGATTATTCCATGAAATTTCACGGAAATCGGTGATAGATTGATAAAATGTGTGGTATGCAGTATGAAGATTATATGGGGTCAGGTCATGACAACCACAAAATAGGATTTGATTGAAAAAGACACGAGGAAAAAAATGTTGAAGTTTGCCCAGGTAAAAACCTGGCTAAAAGCAGCCGGCACAATAGCTTTGGAATATTTCAGGAATGTAAATCCTTCAATCAAGGATGATAAAACCTATGTTACCGAAGCCGATCTCGCGGTTCAATCTTATCTAAAAAAAAAAATCATTGAAAATTATCCGGATGTGGGGATTTTGAGCGAAGAAGAGAATTTTACAAAATCCCCCCTGAATGGGGAGACATACGTTGTCATTGACCCCATTGATGGTACATCCATGTTTGTCTCGGGGCTAACGATATGGGGAATTGCAGTTGGCGTTTTAAAATCAGGAATACCCACTGCCGGCTATTTCTATTTGCCCACAACAGATGATTTTTATTATACTGAAACCAATGGACCTGTTTACCTGAATGAAATAAAAACACGATTAAAGCCTTTTGACAAAATTCAAAGAGAATCGCTATTTTTAACTGTTTCCCGTGCTCACAAGCAGTTTGACATAAACCCCGATTATCCGGGAAAAGTCAGGAGTATGGGATCAACGCAAGCCCACATCTGTTATGTGGCGACCGGCGGTGCCGATGTTGCGTTAGTCAGCGGTTCCTATATATGGGATCTTGCGGCCGGGTTCGCTATGTTGTACCGAAATGGCGGTACTGCGCGATATATAAACGGGGATGAATTTTTCTTCTCTGAGGAATTAATCATGAAGCGCAAGTTGACTTCTCCCGTTCTTCTGGGACAAGACAGCAGTATTCAATATTTTATTGAAAATGTTAAATGCAGGTAGACGAAAACGGGATTTGAATCCTTTACGGCATTTTTCCATCTTATTTAAAACAATACGGTTGCTATTTTTGCGTCATGGTTACCAAAAAATAGTGAACAACCTCTGATTATCCCTTGATGTAAACCACCAATCACTCACAAAAGGAGGGTCTCATGAACAAAACCGTATTTTCAAAACTGTTTTTTATAGGATCCCTTTCATTATTCCTGCTCGTCGGTCTATCCGGCCCGGCAGATGCCGCAGATTGCAAGCAACGGGGCGATCTTGATGTCCGCTATTGTGATGCCAACGGCGATTTGCTTGCTGACACACCTAACGACTCGAGCCAGTGGCTGGACCCCGGTACGCTCATTTTTTCGTACACCGCGGTAGAAGACCCGTCGGTTTACGAAAATGTTTTCAGCGAACTAATGGAACACATTGCCAAGAAGACCGGCAAGCGCGTGAAATGGTATGGACCGGAGTCCTATGCCGCGCAGGTCGAGGCCATGCGGTCCGGCCGTCTGCACGTGTCGGGCTTTGCGGCCGGTGCCACTGTCTACGGCGTCAATCTGGGTGGATTTCATCCCGTGGCCATGATGGGTAACAAGGACGGAACCTTCAGAGGTTATAAGCTCTGGCTAATCACCCACAAGGATTCCGATATCAAAACGGTTAAAGATCTTAAAGGCAGAAAAATAGCCCACGTAACGCCTTCATCAAACTCGGGGAACCAGGCGCCTAGAGCGCTGTTTAAAAATATGGGTATCGTGCCCGATGAAGACTACGAGGTGATTTATTCAGGCAAACACGATAATTCCATCATGGGCGTCGTGAACCGAGATTATGACGCCGCTCCTGTTGCCTCTACAGTCATGCAGCGTATGGTTGAAAGAGGGATATTCGACGAATCAGAAGTCCGTATTATCTGGGAGTCGGACCAATTTCCCGGAACTTCTTATGGATGTATCTACAACCTGGCCCCGAAATTACAGGAAAAAATCCGTGAAGCCTTTTTAACTTTCGACTGGGCCGGAACAGGCCTTGAAAAGGATTTCGGCAAACGGGCTGATGTTTTTATCCCGGTGCATTATGTCAAACACTGGCAAGTCATCCGGACAATTCAGAAGGAAAACGATGTTATCTACACGCAGGACGCCCTGAAGGCTCTCAAGGCCGGAAAGAAGAAGAAAAAGAAAAAATAACAGGATAGCCTTCATGTATTATGCTTAAAGTCATCGAAGTTTCGAAAACTTACCCGACCGGTGCCAAAGCACTGACAAACGTCAGCTTCATTGTAGATGAACCCCAGGTCGTTGCGATCATTGGCCCATCCGGTGCGGGTAAAAGCACGCTTATCCGATGCATCAACCGGCTTGTGGAACCATCGTCCGGCAGGATTGTCCTCGGCGATATTGACGTCCTTTCCCTGAGTCGACGCGAGCTGCGAAAAACGCGTCGACAAATGGGTATGATCTTTCAGGAATACAATCTAGTTGAGCGTCTTACTGTCATGGAAAATTTGCTTTCGGGACGTTTGGGCTACGTCGGGTTTTGGAAATCTTACCGCCGGAAATTTCCCAAGGAGGATATTGCCGCTGCGTTCGAGCTCCTTGAGCGGGTCGGGTTAGCCGGTTATCAGAACACCCGGGCGGATGCCTTGTCAGGAGGCCAGAGACAAAGGGTCGGAATTTCACGGGCCCTTATGCAGCAACCGAACCTGCTGCTGGTTGATGAACCCACAGCGAGTTTGGATCCCAAAACATCCCGTCAGATTATGCGGCTCATCGTGGAGCTGGCACACGAACGGGGCACACCCGCCTTGGTCAATATTCATGATGTGGGTCTTGCACAGTCCTTCAGCGACCGAATTATTGGTCTCGCTGACGGAAAAATTGTATTCGACGGTACACCGCGACACATTACCGAGCAGGTTCTTACCGAAATCTACGGTGAGGAAGACTGGAGTTCCACGATCCGCAAAGTCGAAGAAAACACTGACCAAGAATAAAATCAGCGACCACCAGCAGCAGCTGGGGGTATTAGGATGGCCGCTGGAAGGGACCGGTGCAACCTTGCTGGTGGCCGCTGAATCTCAATCCATAAGCCGCCGGCATCGATCATGTTTGCACCATCAAGCATGCCCTCGCGGTAACGGTAGAACCTTTTAACTTCTCACCGTCATAGCCGGTGGCTTATGAATTGAGTCACAATCAAGGCTGACGGAGAAGCACGGGCAGGGTGAGTGATTTGCCTGAAAACCATACCAAAATCGTAACACAGTGGCATCGGATGCGGATGATTGAAAATCCCGTCATTCGCCAAGGCCTGATTGTTGCCAGCCTCATCTATATCTTGTGGTCGGTGAACAGTCTCGAGATTAACTGGACCAGGGTGAGTGCGGGGATTCCCCGTGCAGCAAACATTCTGGCGCGCATGTTTCCCCCGGATTTCGGCAGATGGCAGCTGCTCGTCAAGGGCATCCTGGAAAGTGTTCAGATGGCTTTGGCCGCAAGTTTTTTGGGTATGATTCTGGCCATTCCTCTGGGTATTTGCGGGGCAAGAAACATAACCCCCAAACCGGTTTATTTGTTGGCACGCACGTGTATCATACTTTCCCGCACCTTTCACGAAATTATCGTTGCGATATTTTTTGTCAAAATCTTCGGATTCGGTCCGATTGCCGGTGTGCTCACCCTAACGGTATCCAGCACGAGTTTCATCTCTAAAATGCTAGCCGAGGACATCGAGAATATGCCGCCGGGCC
>JAAUYD010285363.1_pt1 | contig 17161 bp, 20 predicted proteins | sample 7278101 | NCBI WGS metagenome assembly JAAUYD01 (sample SAMN14350128, study PRJNA611818) | marine sediment metagenome | isolation source: surface marine sediment (0.6m) | place: French Polynesia: Moorea | collected 2018-08 | reverse complement strand
TCACGCACTAAGCTGCAATAACGAGAACCAGTCCCGGTTTGCTCGCTTGGTTTGCTGGCATATTTGAGCTATGCGGAATCTGATTATCACAGTCGCTCTACTCCTGATGGCGGTCTCCGCGAACGCGCGCGAGCAGCAGAAAATCTATAAGTGGACCGACAAGGACGGTAACGTCCACATCAGCGACAGCATTCCGCCCGAGTACGCCGAGCAGCCGAAGCAGGTACTGAACGAGCACGCCGTTACGGTCGACGAGCTCGAAGGGAAGAAGACTGCCGAGCAGCTCGAAGCCGAGCGCCTCGAAGAAGAGCGCCGCATCGCCAAGGAAGTACAGAAACGCCAGGACCAGGCACTGCTGGCGACCTATCTTTCTGTCGACGAAATCCTGTTACACCGCGATCGCAAGCTGGAGCTGTTCCAGGCGCAGTCGCGAGTGACCGAACTGTTCCTGCGAAATCAGAAGCGCCGACTTGCGAGCCTACGCTCCGAGGCATCGCGGTTCCGACCTTACAGCGAAGATGAAAATGCCCCGATGATCGACGAGGGCCTCGCGGCGGATATGAAGGCGACGCGGGAAATGATCGAGCGACACGAACGCAATCTCGAAAAGTACAAACTTGACGAACAGAAGATCGTCGAAGATTTCGACGGTAATATCGAGCGCTTCAAGACCCTGAAAGGTATTCCTACCGCTTCGGCGTCAACCAGTCCCTGAGTGCCCGAAGCCGCCGGCACCCCGATCGCTGGCGTCAAACTCCTCGACCACCTCGAAGCGAACCTGCTCAACAGGTACGAATACCATTTGTGCAATGCGTTCGCCGGGCCGCACTTCATAGCTCTCGCTGCCGCGATTCCAGCATGAAATGAAGACCTGCCCCTGGTAGTCGGAATCAATCAGGCCGGTCAGGTTGCCAAGCACGAGACCATGTTTGTGGCCAAGCCCGGAGCGCGGCAACAGCACGGCGGCAAGCCCGGGGTCAGCAACATGGATCGCGAGGCCTGTGGGCACAAGCACCGTATCGCCGGGATTGACGGTCAGCGGCTCGTCGATGCATGCCCGCATATCGAGCCCGGCCGAACCGTCGGTTGCGTAATGGGGTAACGGGATCGAGTCCCCGACTCGAGCGTCGAGGATCTTGAGTTCTATGTCGCGCAAGTTGGCGGTCCTTCAGTCAGCGTTTGAGATCACGGCGAGCCGCGGCACAGTGTCGGTACCGCGGGCAGCATAGTAGCGCCGTGCGACCAGCGCAATGAGATCCCGAGCCAGCGCGGACTTTTGCGCTTTCGGGAATCGCTGTTCGCCATCGCGCCAGAACACGTTGACTGAATTGTCGTCGCAATCGAAGCCGCAGTCGCTGCCAACTCGATTGGCGATGATCATGTCGAGATTCTTCTTCTCAAGTTTGCCTTTCGCGTAGTCATCGACCTTTTCGGTTTCTGCGGCGAAGCCGACCGTGAATGGCCCGGCTTCGAGCGCGGCGACCGATGCGAGAATGTCGGGACACCGTACGAGATCGATGTGCATCGATGCCTCGTCTTTCTTGATCTTCTGTTTCTTGCGGTCCGCAGGTCGATAGTCGGCAACCGCGGCAGCCGCAATGAACATGTCAGCGTCCTCGATATTCGCGTGCGTGATATCGAACATTTCCCTGGCCGTCTGAACATGGTGCACCGCGAGACCCGGAGGCTCCGGCAGGTTAACCGGCCCGCTGATGAGCACGACATCCGCGCCCTGCGCAGCGGCCGCCCGCGCCATTGCGTAACCCATCTTTCCGGAACTGCGATTCGTGATGTAGCGGACCGGGTCGATCGGCTCTCGAGTGGGCCCGGCCGTGATGACAACCTTCTTCCCACTCAGTAATCCCGCATCCTTGCTGCCAGAGATATCAAAGGCCGCCGCCGCTATCGCGTCTGGCTCGAGCATTCTCCCGGCGCCGGTTTCGCCGCAAGCCTGAGAGCCGATGCCCGGCCCCAGGATGTGAATGCCACGCTGTTCGAGTGTTGCACGATTCGCCTGCGTCGCCGGGTTGTTCCACATAACATGATTCATCGCGGGTGCAATTGCGATCGGAGCTTCGGTTGCGAGGCAGATCGTGGACAGCAGGTCGGGCGCTGCGCCACTGACGAGGCGCGCCATCACCTCAGCCGTTGCCGGCGCAATAAGGACGATGTCGGCCCAGCGCGCAAGCTCGATATGGCTCATCGCGCGCTCGGCCTCCTTGTCCCAGAGATTGGAGCGAATCGGTCGCCCGGACACGGCCTGCAGCGCGGTTTCGGTCACGAATTCCTCCGCGGATGCCGTCATGACGATCTGCACATCGGCATCGCGCTCGCGCAGGCGCCGCACGAGGTCGGGTGCCTTGTACGCTGCGATGCCGCCGGTAATGCCGAGCACGATATTCATAGGTCAAAGCTTATCCTCATTGCCTCAAAATCAGAAATTCCACTTAGATTTTTTCCTTGTATCGTCATGACCCAGACGCCCAGTATGCGCTCATGGATGACGACACGCTCAGGGACTGGAGCGACAAGCGACTGCTCGCTCCAATACTCGGGGCGCGTCTTGCCGAGCGCCTGCTTCAGCACTACGGCGGGCTCAGGCAGCTGTTGCTGGCCGACGCTGACTCGATCCGCTCCCGCCACGGTGTAGGCAGGGCCAGGGCAGCGGCGATCCAGGCCCTGCCGGAACTGGCGCGTCGCTATTTCAGTCAGTCGCTGCCAAGAGGTCAGGCGATACGCAGTCCGACTGATACGGCCGGCTACCTGCAGTCACGAATGCAACACCTTGAGCACGAGCTGTTCTGCTGCCTGTTCCTCGACAACCGACACCGGATCATCCGCTTTGACGAGATGTTCCGGGGCACGATCGACGGCACGAGCGTCTATCCGCGCGAAGTCGTCAAGGAAGCTTTGGCAATCAATGCGGCCGCAGTCATCCTGGCGCACAATCATCCGTCGGGTGTTGCCGAGCCGAGCCGGGCCGATGAGCGCATTACGAAGCGCCTCAAATCGGCCCTCGAACTGGTCGATATTCGTCTCCTCGATCACCTCATTATCGGCAGTGGGGAGGCCACCTCGCTGGCCGCTCGCGGAATGCTCTGACCAGGTGCTTGTATTGCCGCGGCTTGGCTGGTATAAAGTCTCGCTCTCTGCCCGCCCGTCGCGGGCAACTATTAATAAAATCAGAGACTTAAGGTCATGTCTAAGGTTTGCCAAGTGACTGGAAAGCGGCCGATGAGCGGCAATAACGTTTCCCACGCACACAACAAGACTCGTCGTCGCTTCCTGCCGAACCTGCAGAACAAGCGATTCTGGCTCGAATCCGAAAACCGTTGGGTTCGTCTGCGCGTATCCCACAAGGGTATGCGGATCATCGACAAGCACGGTATCGAGAAGGTCGTCGCCGACCTGCGCTCTGCCGGCACGCACGTTTAATCGCGGAGGTCATCAGCATGGCTAAAGGTAATCGCGACAAAATAAAACTGGTCTCGAGCGCTGGCACGGGCCACTACTACACGGCTACGAAGAACAAGAAGCTCCACCCCGAAAAGCTGGAGACGAAGAAGTATGATCCGACGATTCGTAAGCATGTGATCTACAAGGAAGCGAAGATCAAGTAACGGTCTTTTTCCGAACCCAGAGAAGCCCGCTACCATGCGGGCTTTTTCGTTTTGGGTGACAATAAAACATGCCCGAGTTACCCGAAGTCGAGACCAGCCGCCGCGGCATCGAGCCCTGGATTGTCGATACGACAATCGCCGATGTTCGCATTCACGACCGGCGCCTCCGCTGGCCCGTTGCGCGTGGCATCGAACGCAGATTGCGTGGCCAGTCGATCGAGTCCGTCGGTCGGCGTGCAAAGTACATCCTGATCAATACGGGTTCCGGCACAGCCATGCTGCATCTCGGCATGACGGGCAGCGTGTTCATTGTCGACCGGGGCGCGCCTGCAGCCGTCCACGATCACATCGACATCGAACTCGACTCGGGGAAGACACTGCGGTTTCGCGATCCGCGCCGTTTCGGCTCATTCCACTGGACAGAGAATCCCCTGCAACACCCGCTGCTCGAGAAACTCGGCCCCGAGCCCCTCGGCGACGATTTCGACGGCGACTACCTGTTTGCCGTTTCGCGCGGTCGCCGGGTTAGCGTGAAACAGTTCATCATGAACTCGCACATAGTCGTTGGCGTGGGCAACATCTATGCAAGCGAGTCGCTGTTTCTCGCGGGCATCAACCCGAAACGAGCTGCAGGCCGGATCTCGCGAGCACGCTACGGCCGGCTGGCCGACGCGATCAAGGACGTTCTCAGCCGCGCCATCAAGGCAGGTGGCACGACATTAAGAGACTTCTATGGCGGCGACGGCGAACCCGGTTATTTCAAACAGCAACTCGAAGTCTACGACCGGGAAGGCGAACATTGCCGCATCTGCAATACGATCGTGACTGCGTTTGTACAGGGGCAACGATCCACGTACTACTGCAAGCGCTGCCAGACCTAAGCCGGTTGCTTGCAGCGCTCTTCTATAGCCACCTTGACCTGTGGCGAGACAAATCCGGAAACGTCCCCGCCGAGCTGCGCAACTTCGCGCACCAGCGTCGATGAAATATAGGTGTACATGTCGGTCGGTGTCAGAAACACGGTCTCGACCTCTTCGGTGAGAGCGCGATTCATGTTGGCCAACTGGAATTCGTACTCGAAGTCCGAAACAGCTCGCAGACCTCGAATGATCACCTGGTGGCCGTTCTGCCTGGCGTACTCGACTGTCAGCCCCGAGTAGCCCTTGATCTCGACGTTGTCGTAGTCCTCGAGCGCCTGTTCGGCCATTTCCACGCGCTCGTCGAACGTGAACATCGGCACCTTGCTGCCGGTATCGAGGGCGATCGCAACGACAACGTGATCAAACAGTCGCGCCGCGCGTCGGACGAGGTCCTCGTGGCCGAGCGTGATCGGGTCGAAAGTCCCCGGGTACATTGCCGAAATCGCCATCTAGTCGCTCCTCGTTGCCTGCGCCAGCATATAGCGTACGTGGCCCGCAGTCTTGCTCTTCAGGACCTGCCAGCCCTCGGGCAGCGGCAGCTCGTCTCGCGAGCGATCGTGCTCAATGTAGACCATTGCTTTGTCCGCCAGGTGGCCCGTTTCCGCCAAGAGTCTACACGTTTCCGGTAGCGCATCGAGTGCGAATGGGGGGTCGAGAAATACGATGTCGAAACGCGGCCCCGGCTCGCTCCTGAGGAATGCGAGGGCGTCCTGTTGCCGCACAGTCGCGCCGCGTGCCTTTAGTATGTCGAAATTGCGCCGGAGCTGCCGTGCCGCAACGGCAGACTGTTCTACAAAGACTACGCCGGACGCGCCGCGTGAGAGAGCCTCGAGCCCGAGCGCTCCTGTGCCGGCGAACAGATCGAGGCACCGCGCACCCTCAATTGTGGGTGCGAGCCAATTGAACAGCGTCTCGCGAATGCGCTCGCCTGTAGGCCGCAGCCCGTCGACATCTGCGATATCCAAAAGGCGACTGCGCCAGTTTCCCGCTACAATACGCAGCCGTCCCGCCTGGGATTTACCGCTTTGCTTGCGTCTGGCCATCGGTCCCCCGTCCTTATTGAAGAATCGTAACGGTATGTTTGGGAAAAAGGAAAAGCCCGAGAAGAAAGAAGGATTCATCAAGCGCCTGCGTGCACGCATCAACAAGGGCGACAGCTGGCTCACTTATGACCTCGCGAACCTCGCGCCGGGCGGCAAGATCGATGAAGACACGCTCGAGGAGCTCGAAAGCCTCCTGGTCATGGCAGACGTCGGTGTCGATACGACCGAACGCATCATTGCCGATCTGCACAAACGCCTTGCGCGCAAGGAGCTCAACGACCTTGATGCGCTGGAGCGGGGATTGCGGGATGCCATCTGCGACATTCTCGCGCCCGTGGAGCAGCCGCTCGCGATAGACAGGCCGGAAGGGCCCTATGTAATTCTCATGGTCGGCGTAAACGGCGCAGGCAAGACGACAACCATCGGCAAGCTCGCACGTCGCCTCAAGAAGCAGGGATTCTCGGTTATGCTCGCCGCGGGCGATACGTTTCGTGCGGCAGCCGTTGAGCAATTGCAGGCTTGGGGCGAACGCAACGACGTCCCGGTCATAGCCCAACATGCCGGCGCGGATCCTGCCGCCGTCATTTTTGACGCGATGGACGCAGCGCGGGCCCGCGACATTGACGTACTTCTTGCTGACACAGCGGGAAGGCTGCAGAGCCAGACCGGCCTCATGGACGAGCTTGCCAAGGTTAAACGGGTGATATCCCGGCGTGACGAAACTGCCCCGCATGAGGTCATGCTCGTACTCGATGCAAGCCAGGGCCAGAATGCACTCGTTCAGGCGGAAAAATTCCATGAGGCCCTCGGACTTACCGGGCTCACCGTGACCAAGTTGGACGGGAGCGCCAAGGGTGGCATTCTGCTGGCTATTGCGAACAAGCTTGCGGTGCCGGTGCGCTTTATTGGTATCGGAGAGTCCGCCGAGGATATGCAGCCGTTTACGGCGAAGGACTTTGCCGACGCACTGATGGCGTCAGGCAGGCACAGCTAGCACTACGACCCGATGATCCAGCTCGAGAATGTTACGAAGCGATTTCCCGGTGGCCAGGAGGCTCTCTCCGGACTGAGTCTCTCGGTCGACAAGGGCGAGATGGTCTTCGTCACGGGGCATTCCGGTGCGGGCAAGAGCACGTTGCTGCGCCTCATTGCACTCATTGAGCGGCCAACGAGCGGACAGGTCATCGTCGACGGGCAGAATACCCGACGCGTCAAGCGGCGCAGGATCCCTAAATACCGCCGGCAGATCGGCATGGTCTTCCAGGACCACAAGCTGCTATACGATCGCCCCGTCTTCGACAACGTTGCGCTGCCCCTGATCATCGCCGGCGTCGGGCATCGCGAGGCAGGACGTCGGGTGCGTGCTGCGCTCGATCAGGTCGGCCTGCTCCACAAGGAGAAGCAGAGTCCGGAGACGCTGTCGGCGGGCGAACAACAACGTGTCGGCATAGCGCGCGCGATCGTGACGCGCCCCAAGTTACTTATTGCCGACGAGCCGACCGGCAACCTCGATCCGGATCTGTCGCTCGAAGTAATGCGAATCTTCCGTCGCTTTAACGAGGTTGGCGTGACACTGTTGGTGGCAAGCCACGACATCTCGCTCATCGATAAACTCGGCTGCCGGCGCATCGCGCTTGAGGACGGGCGGTTGCAGACGTTGCCGGAGGAGGCGGACGAATGGCTGTAACGCGCAATGCCGACGCTGTCGCGCCGGTTCGCTCCACGAGTCCAATCTCAATCTGGCTGACTCGCCATGCGAGTATGTCGCTGGCATCGCTCGGGCGCCTGGTGCGGCATCCATTCTCGAGCCTCATGATTGTACTTGTCATTGCCGTTACGCTGGCATTACCCGCCGCAATCAATCTGGTTGTCAAGAACGCACGCGACATCAGCGGCAGTTGGGACAATGCCCTCGATTTTTCGGTCTTCCTGAACCAGGAATTGACCGAAGATGAAGCCGAGGGGCTTGCCCGTCTGATCGAACAACGCGCCGACGTCGAGCACGTCGACTTCATCAGCGCATCCGCGGCGATGGAAGATTTCAAAGAGCAGTCCGGCTTTGGCGCTGCCCTCGATCAGCTGCCGGACAACCCCCTGCCTCATACCCTGGTTGTGAGGCCCAGTGCCGGCAATACGAGCGCGTCCATGGTGCTGCTGCAGGAAGAGCTGCAGAATTTGCCGGAAACCGAGCATGTGCAGGTTGATACCGAATGGGTGCAGCGCTTTCACGCCATTCTCGACATCGTGCGCCAGACCATTGCGATTGGCGCCGCTCTGCTCGGTATCGCAATCGTCGTAATCATCGGCAATACGATTCGACTCGACATCGAGAACCGTCGCGACGAAATCGAGGTTACGAAGCTGATCGGCGCAAGCAATGCCTTCGTCCGCCGGCCGTTTCTCTGGACCGGTTTCTGGTACGGCCTGTTCGGCGGGTTGCTGGCGCTCGGGCTTGTACACTACGGCCTGTACCTGCTCCAGGGCCCGGTCGCCCGACTGGCGGGGCTCTATCAGAGCAATCTCGCGATCGCGTCACTGAATCTGACCGAGGCTGGTGCGATCATCGGTGTCGGCGTCTTCCTTGGCCTGTTTGGCTCCTGGTTCACGGCCGCTCGCCACATGCGGCGCATCGAGCCTCGCTGACGAAATATTTTCCTCCACCGGGCTGAATGCGCCGTTCAGAGGTGGCCTGATTAGACATAATCCGATCCGAGCCGCGGTCTAAATGCCCGTAATTCATGACAATATTCCTTATTTATATCGGGAACTTATGCGATCTGTTAGCACTCTAACGCTGCGAGTGCTAAAATTTTGGCCAACACGGAGGAAGTGAATGACAACCGCTCTTGCGACAACTAACCGCGATCTCGTACTGGCAGGCCCGGTAGGCAGTCTTGATGCCTACATCCAGGCCGTCGGTTCGATTGAAGTTCTGTCCAAAGAGGACGAGCAAGCTTTGGCCACGCGTTTTCAGGATCATGAAGATCTTGACGCCGCCCGCGACCTCGTCATGGCGCACCTGCGATTCGTCGTCCACATCGCCAAGGGCTACACGGGTTACGGCCTGCCCCTCAACGACCTGATCCAGGAAGGCAACGTCGGCCTAATGAAGGCCGTCAAGCGTTTCGACCCGACGTACGACGTCCGGCTCGTATCATTCGCCGTCCATTGGATCCGCGCCGAGATTCACGAGTTCGTGCTCAAGAACTGGCGAATCGTCAAGGTCGCGACGACCAAGGCGCAGCGCAAACTGTTTTTCAACCTGCGTAAGGCGAAGAAGAGCCTTGCGTGGCTTTCGGCCGCTGAGACTAAGGCCGTCGCTGCTGATCTCGGCGTCAGCGAAAAGGAAGTCACGGAAATGGAGAAGCGCCTGCATTCGCGCGACGCCATTTTCGATCCGACACCCGATGCGGACGACGAGCGTAACTTCACCCCCGCGGCATACCTGCCAGCCCCGGATGCCGATCCGGCCAAGCAGGTGGAGACAGCCGACTTCAACGACGATGCGTCGAAGCGCATGCAGTCTGCACTGAACATTCTCGACGACCGCGCCCGCCACATCATCGAGGCACGATGGTTGACCGATGAGAAGATGACACTGCACGAGCTTGCCGACGAGTACGGAATCTCGGCCGAGCGCATCCGTCAGCTTGAGGCCAACGCGATCAAGAAACTGCGCAACGCTATGGCCGTTTAAACACCAAACCGCTCAACGTAAAAGGCCGCCTTCGGGCGGCCTTTTTTTGTGGCCAGTTTGGAGATGCGTGGTTTAAGCTTTGCGGGGCGCCTGCAAGGACGGAAAATGAAAAGAATACTGCTCTATCTGGTAGCTGTTATCGCCGGACTGATTGCTCTGATGGCTTTGTTCCCGGAGCAGACTGCGAAATTGGGCATTAGTGCAGAACGATCGTTTAGCGGCCTGGGTTACAGGACCGCCGTTATTGGCGAAGAAACCTGGCACTACCTGGAAGGCGGCCCAATAGACGCTGAAGTGGTGTTGCTTCTGCACGGATTTGGCGGGGATAAAGACAACTGGACCCGTTTTTCGAGGTCACTGACCGAAAAGTACAGGGTAATCGCTCCTGACTTGCCGGGCTTTGGCGAATCGTCACGGCACCAGGAGTGGGACTACACGCTGCCGTCGCAGCGCAACCGGGTGTATGGCTTCGTGGCAGCGCTCGGTATTGAGCGATTCCACGTCATTGGGCACTCCATGGGCGGACATCTGGCAGCCCTGTACACCCATAAGCATTCCACGCAAGTGCTCTCGGTTGCCCTCTTCAACAATGCTGGCATCGTCGCTCCTGGCGAAAGTGACATGCAACGCGCGTTGGCCGGTGGCGACAATCCCCTGGTGGTCGAGACAGAGGAAGACTTTGAGCGGCTGCTTGACTTTGCTTCTGCAAAGCCGCCCTTTATTCCCTGGCCGGTGAAGGGCGTATTGGCACAGCAAGCTGTGAACAACGGCGAGTTCAATCAGCTGATTTTCGAGTCGTTGATGACGGACAGGTCCTCAAACCTCGAACCTATTCTGGCGGATATCGAAGCGCCCGCTCTGATTCTCTGGGGTGAATACGATCGCCTTACGGATGTGAGCGCAGTCGACGTGATGCGACCACTATTGCCGGAAGCGGACGTAGTCATCATGAAAAACACCGGTCACCTGCCCATGCTGGAGCATCCCGGAGAAACGGCCGGGCATTACCTCGAGTTCCTGGAGAAGATTCCGAGTCCGCGTGATGCTATTTGACGAGATTAGAGCGACAGCCGCGGCGCACCGGGAAGTGGCTGTACCCGATTCATGGGCCCAGGGGCGAACGGTTTATGGCGGTCTGTCGGCGGGTCTGCTGTGCGACGCCTTGTCGCAAGGCGCTGACCCGGGCCGCCGGTTGCGCTACCTCAAGGTGGGCTTCCTGAAGCCGGTGAAGACCGAAGAACCGTTTCGAATCGAGATGGTGGAAGCTGCCGCGGGACGAACCGTGATTGTTCGGTCAGCCCAGATAATCCAGAACGACTATGCCTGCGTGACGGCGCAGGCCAACTTCGTTGCCAAGCTGGACAGCCAGATTGAGATCGAGACGTTCCGCCCCCCGACGCTGAAGCCGCCGAACGCAGAAAGCACCGTGAAGATGCGCGGCCCCGGGTTCCCCGCATTCACTGAGTTCATCGACTTTCACGCGACCTCGAAAGGGCTGCCGTTCCAGGGCATTGAAGTCCCCGAGCTAGGTGGCTGGATGCGGTTCGAAGCCGCTCCCGACACCGTGACAGAATCTCATCTCGTCTGTCTGATCGACGCGTGGCCGCCGGTACCCGTGACCCATTACAAGCGAATGGTTCCGCTGTCGACGATCACCTGGGGCATTCACTTCGCCGAGCCGCTCGACGGGGTCTGTGGCGACGATTACCTGGGCTACCTGGCTCACGCCAATTTCTTCAAAGACGGTTACGGCTCGTCGGCGGCGGATATCTGGGCCCCCGATGGCCGTCTCCTGGCCAAGAGCTATCAGACCTTCGTGATGTACGGCTAGTGCCGCCGCCGCGGCCTGGTTAGAAGTCTGTCGGTGGCAATGGCGCTTCGACCTCAACAGGTGGATTCTTCTCGAGTTCTGCAAGCAGGTATTCTACAGCGGCCTCAAGCGTCGGGTCCTTGCCTGCGGCGACTAGCTCCGGTCGATCCACAACCTCGATATCCGGAGAGACTCCTTCGTTCTCAACGGCCCATTCATTGTCGGTATCCATGAAGCGAAATGTCGACGCCAGGATGCTGCCACCATCTGCGAGAGACGGATTGCCGGAAATACCGATAAGTCCGCCCCAGGTGCGCGTGCCGATCAGCGGACCGAGCCCGAGCTTCCTGAAGTAATACGGGAAGGCATCACCACCCGACGACGAATAGCCGTTGATCAGCGTTGCCTTGGGCCCCGTGTGCGAAAAGGCCGGCGTGGCTTGCGGCTCAAGCCCCCTGCGTTTCCAATAGTTCAACGGCCGGCGGGAAACGAGCTCTATCATGCGATCGGGGATGAAACCACCACCGTTGTAGCGCGCATCGATGATGAGCGCGTCCTTGTTCATTTGCGGCAGGAACCGTTTGAACAGCTCGCGATTGCCGTCACCGGCGGTATTCGGCAGGTGGACATACCCGATTCGACCGCCGGACAGCGCTTCGACACGACGCGCGCGATCCTCGACCCAGTCGAGATAGCGCAGCTGTGTTTCCGACGTGATGGTTCGGACCATAACATCGCGGCTGCCGCGGACAGACGGCCGCTCATTCACAGTCAGCGTCACGATGTCGCCGCCGGTGTTCTCGAAAAGCTGGTAGAAATTCTGCGCGTCGGCGACTGCAACACCGTTGACGGCAATAATGTAATCGCCGACCGAGACGTCGACGCCGGGCGCGGCCAGCGGCGAGTAAAACGCGGTCTGCCACGCCTCGCCCTTGAAGATCTTGACGACACGATAGGCCTCGCCGGCGCGTTCGACCTCGGCTCCTAGCAAGCCGCCGTTACGGCGTTCTACTGACGGTTGGTCGCCGGACTGGACATAGATATGCCCGGCATTCATTTCACCGGCAATCTCGCCGAAGATGTAATCGAGATCGGCGCGGTGAGCGACATGCTCGACAAGTGGCTCGTACTTCTCGCGAATCGCATTCCAGTCCTGTCCATGCATGTTGGGATCGTAAAACCAGTCGCGCAGTATCCGCCAACCATCGACGTACATCTGCCGCCACTCGATCTTCGGGTCGACCAGCAGCTCCATGTTATCGAGGTCCAGTCGGCCTTCAGAAGCATCCTGCTCAGGGGCAAGATCGGCAATTCCGAGCGCGCGATCGGCCGAAAACAACACCTTTTCACCGTTGGCCGAGAGTGAGAAGCTCCCGACGCCTTCGAGGACCGTTGCTTCTTCTTCCTCGTCGAGATCAAACATCACGACTTTGTTGTCACCATTGTCGGTCGCGACATACACGGGGCCTTTTGCGGCAGGCGCGAGGTTATTGTAGTTGCCCCCCTCGGCCTGCAGCGCGACTACGCGATCCTCGATGCCATCGAAGTCGATACGGACGACGATCTCGGCATCATTGGCTCCGTCGTCTTCTTGCTCATCATCGGCGTCACTGGTTTGTGCTACCTCGTCACTCTTGGGCAGGAACAGGGCCGGCTGGTCGGCATTCAGCTGTGCAGCATAGACGCGCGTCGAATCTGTCACCATGTAGTTGAACTCGATGGAGCTGAATTGCAGATCCTGGTCACGGGATGACAGGAAATAGAGGTAGCGCCCCAGCGGGTCGAACACGGGCTCGCTTTCGTTCGTCATCTCCGACGTGACCTTGTGCGTGCGCTTGTCGTCAAGCGAGTAGACCCAGACGTTTCCGATACCAAGGTCATTATTCTTGACGTAGGTGACGTAACGGCTGTCGGGCGACCAGCTGTAGTCGGTAATATCGTTGTGCACCGATGTATCGACCACGTTTACTCGACCGTTGTCGACGTCGACAACGTTCAGGCGCTGCTTCTTGTCGCCAAACATGAGCATGCTCGAATCGGGCGACCACACCGGTGCAAATCTCCAGGTCATACCATCCCGGGTTACTTGCCGAGGCTCGCCGCCGCCAACCGTAGCAGTCCAGATCTCGTACTCACCAGACGAATCAGAAAGGAAGGCGAAATGCTTGCCATCCGGTGACCAACTTGCGTCGATTTCACGGCTCTCGGGTGTGCGCGTCAGGTTTCGGATGGGTCCATCCTTGGCCGGAACGCTGAAGAGCTCGCCGCGAGCCGTGATGAGCACTCGATTGCCTTCGGGCGAGATGTCGGCTGACTCGATGAAGTCAGCACCTTCAGCGACCGTCGGCAATGTAGCGGGCCGGTCGCCGCCGACCGTTATTGTGAGTTTGCGAGATTCCCCGCTCGCTGGATCGAACCGATAGAGCCAGCCGCCATTCTCATAGACGATGGCGCTCGGCCCGGCACTCGCCCACAAGACGTCAAAATCCTCGTGCGCGGTAACCGCTTCGGACCCTTCGGCGGTATAGCGATACAGGTTCAGTGTGTAGTCGCGGTCGGATGTGAAAAAGATATCGTCACCGACCCAGACCGGCTGGTGATTCGTTGCGGGATCGTCAGTTAACTGCGTCGACGTACTGTTCTCGAGATCGTAGACCCACACGTCCTGGGCGCGACCACCTCGGTAGCGTTTCCAGGTTCTGAAGTCTCGGTGGATGGGCGTGTACACGATTTTCCGTCCGTCCGGCGAGAACATGCCTGCTCCGCCTTCCGGTATCTCCATGGGGGTCTCGTCGCCACCGTTCACCGGAACAAGGTAGTGACGCCCCATGCGTACGCCCCAGGGCAGGCGGTTTGCCCTTACGAGCACGTGGTTGCCATCCCGCGCCCAGTCGAGGACACGATAGTCCGTGCCACCTCGCGGCGGCATGGGACCGACGTCGTTGTACCAGGTCAGTTGACGAGGGGTACCGCCTGCCGACGAGATGACGTAGACCTGTCGGGTCCCGTTGTATTCTGCGGAGTAGGCGACCTCCGAGCCGTCGGGCGAAAACTTGGGATACAGCTCCAGTCCATCATGGGACGTAAGCCGAGTAGCAGCGCCGCCATCCGTGGACGCAATGTACAAATCGCCGGCATAGACGAATACGACTCGATCCTCGTGAATATCGGGGAATCGCAGCAGCCGTGTTTCCTCGGCGATTCCGGCATTTGCAATCGCAATCAACAGTACGAATGAAACGGCCCGTAGAACTGACATGCGCAGCCTCCTCGAAAAATAAGGCGAGTATCCTAACGCACGCGATGCCCGGGCGCGAAGCTCTTACCTACGAATAGACCTTCCGACGATACCGCACCCATCCACCGTCCTCGATGCCGTGAGGATCATGGTGCGTCCAGTGAACGAGCCCGCCAAGCTCGTTCCACTCGTACATCCCCCGCACGTGGACGCGGTCGCCCATGCCGAGCGGGACACGTGTGGCCAGGTCTATGTTGTGAGCGATCAACAGCGTCCAGTTCTCACCGATATCGATGATGAAGCGTTGGTGTCGAGAACCATCGTTGTCGTCAGACAAAAGGCGCCGGACGAAGCCAGTGACTTCAATCCAGCGCCCATCATCACGTCTCGTGAACATGTCACGAGCATGCCATAGTTAGCTTGCGGTAAGCGGTACCATCGTGATTTCGACGCGACGGTTGGCCTGGCGACCGTTGGGTGTGCCGTTGTCGGCAATCGGATACTTCTCACCCATGCCGACCGTGATCAGGCGCTCGTTCATAACGCCCTGGCCCCGCAGGTAGTTGGCTACCGAGCCGGCGCGCCGCTCCGACAACGCCTGGTTGTAGCTGTCCGTGCCCGTGCTATCCGTGTGGCCCGCGACCTCGACGACGGTCTGGTCATACTCATCCAGAACCTTGCCGACCGAGTTGAGCACGTCGAAGAACGCCGGGCTCAGGTCCGAGCTGTCCGTCGCAAACGTGACGTTACCAGGCATGTTGAGCGTGATGTTGTCGCCATTGCGATGCACGCTGACGCCCGTGCCTTCGAGCTCAGCCCGCAGCTGCGCTTCCTGCTTGTCCATGTAATAGCCTACGCTGCCACCGGCGAGAGCGCCGACGCCTGCACCAATCAGGGCTCGCTGACGGCGCTCAACGGCATCGTCACCCGAAATCAGGCCGATAACGGCTCCGATTCCGGCGCCAATCAACGCACCTTTAGTCGTGCTGCTCGTCTTCTCCTCGCGCGTGTAGGCATCGAGCGTCTTACAGCCACTAATGAAGACCATCACCATCGTAATGGCCAGAATGTACTTTCCAGATCGTTTATTCATGATCGTCCCTCCAGCTTGCAGTGTGGGGTGCATTGTAGGCTTCTAATACCTGAACGCATGCTTAATTGACAGACTTATGTCGAGCGCGATCACACCTTACGCGTAGAATGTGACACATGTCCGAAATCGACAGCTGGCTGCAGCGCTACGAAGAGACCCACGAGAACCTCCGCAATCCGGTCGTTTACTGGGCTGCCGTGCCGATGATCGTCGTTGGCACCGTCGGTATCCTCTGGGACCTGCCAGTGCCGCCGGAATTCCTCGAGATTTCACCACTGCTCAACTGGGGCAGCGCCTTCCTGATGTCGACGGCAATCTACTATTTCATCATTTCGCTGTCCCTGGCGATCGGCATGCTGCCGTTCCTCCTGGGGCTGGCCTCGATGCACCAGTGGCTGGCTACCTCGGTCTGGCCACACTCCGGCGTGTCAATCGCGCTGCTCGTTGCGGGCACCATTGGCCTGATTCTCGGCCGCTGGGGCAAGGGCAGCCTGCGCGGCGTAGTCGAGGATTTCCAGCTCATGATGATCGGCCCGGTGTGGCTGCTCTCCGTGATCTACCGGCGCCTCCAGATACCTTTTTGACGGGGGGTGCCGCCGCCCCGGTAACTGGTCTAGAATCAACGCCCCGTTGCCAAGTCTGGGACACCTGCCGTGAGCGCCAAAGCACTCGATCCACTCGATCTCTACGACATCCGTGCTGAACTTTCCGAAGACGAAGTCATGGTCAAGGACTCCGTCGCCCGATTCGTCGACGATCGCGTCATTCCGGTCATGCGCGACGCCTTCGAAAAGCATGAATTTCCGAAGCATCTCGTCGGCGAGGTAGCTGAACTCGGCTTGCTCGGCAGCTCGATCGAAGGCTACGACTGTGCCGGCCTGAACGCCGTGTCGTACGGCCTGATCTGCCAGGAGCTGGAGCGCGGCGACTCGGGTCTGCGCAGTTTCGTATCGGTGCAATCAAGCCTCGTTATGTTTCCGATTCATGCCTATGGCTCGGAAGAACAAAAGCAACGCTGGCTGCCCGCGATGGCGAGCGGTGAGGCGATCGGTTGCTTCGGCCTGACCGAGCCGCATGGCGGTTCTGATCCGGGCAATATGAAGACCCATGCCAAGCGGGATGGCGACGACTGGATCCTCAATGGCTCCAAGATGTGGATCACCAATGCCACAATCGCCGACGCGGCCGTCGTCTGGGCAATGACGGACGAAGGCGTGAAAGGCTTTATCGTCGAGAAGGACATGGCGGGTTTCGAGACGCAGGAGATCGAAAACAAGTTCTCGCTGCGCGCGTCTGTTACCGGCGCACTATTCTTCGATAACGTTCGCATACCCAAGGACAACCTGTTGCCCGGCGTGTCGACGCTGAAAGGCCCGCTAAGCTGCCTGACCCAGGCGCGCTACGGCATTACCTGGGGTGTCATTGGCGCTGCGCAGGCTTGCCTAGACGAAGTGCTCAAATACACGCAGGACCGCGTGCTCTTCGGCAAACCGGTGGCAAACACCCAGACGATGCAGATTCGCATGGCCGATATGTCCCGCCGCATTACGACGGCGCAGTTGCTATCGCTGCGACTCGGTCGCCTCAAGGATAAGGGTCAAATGACGCCGTCGCAGGTATCGCTGGCCAAGTGGAACAACTGCCGCGCTGCACTCGACATCGCACGCGACGCGCGCGACATTCTCGGCGGCTCCGGCATCAGTGCCGAGTACGTGCCGATTCGTCACATGCTCAATCTCG
>JAAUYD010145358.1_pt1 | contig 17166 bp, 10 predicted proteins | sample 7278101 | NCBI WGS metagenome assembly JAAUYD01 (sample SAMN14350128, study PRJNA611818) | marine sediment metagenome | isolation source: surface marine sediment (0.6m) | place: French Polynesia: Moorea | collected 2018-08 | reverse complement strand
GTAAACCCCTTAGCGATGGTGTCTTCTTTTTTCAGCAAAGCTTCGGACAGTTCCTTATTGCTAAAACCCCCAATCAGTTTCAAGCTTAGGATCAATTGATACTCCTCTGAAAGCTTGGGATCGCAGCAGGCAAAAATCATTTTTAACTGACTGTCGGAAATTTCATTTTTCAATAAGGTCTCCGCTTCATTTTCAGGTGTTTCCCTCTTGGTGATATCAAAATCAACATTTATTTTTTTTTGTCTTCGCAGTAAATCAATCATCCCATTGCCGGCCACTTTAAGCAACCATGCTGTAGGGTTGTCAGGAACCGTTTTGTACCCCCAAACCTTCATGGCCTTTACGAAGGTTTCCTGTACCACATCCTCGATATCCTCAATATGGCTCACTCCATATCTTTTAGTCAATATGGCAATCACCTTGGCATACTCATTTCTAAAGAGATGGTCCAGTTTTGTATCAATATGGTCTTTCAAGTTTGGCATTGAAATAAAAAAAGCCTGATGAGCATCAGGCTTCTTAAGCTTTAGCTTTATTTAATGACCTTCCATGTCAACAATCTCACGAATCTCAACTACACTACCTTCGTAATCAAAAATAGGACAGCCTTTGGAAATCTCTGTTGCCTCATCCAAATCTACAGCAGTAACAATAAGATAGCCTCCAACCAATTCAGCACCTTCGGCATAGGGGCCATTGGTGACCACTTCTCCCCTATTTTCCACCACCCGACCATCCGGAGCCAAGGGGAGCCCATCCAACAATTTTCCTTTTTCCTGGAGCTCCCCCATCCACTTTCCCCATACTTCCATATGGGCTTGTTTTTCCTCTTGAGAGAGTTTGTTAAAGCTTTCGTCCCCACCTCTAAATAAATACAAAAAATTACTCATCTTTTTAAGTTTTGTGTCCACTTCAGTACTGATAAAAAAGCGAACGGATTAATCTAATGATTTCAGTCTTATGACGTCTACTGCGCTTTTCATTGGACAACTTTCCTAAAAATATTTAAAATAATTTCATTTGTCCGTCTTTGTAGCGTTCATGCAAGTCTGTTCTGAGCGCAGGGAAATGTTTGTTCTTGAAATACTTTAATCGTGCCAGGCGGGCCATATCGTGAATTTGTTCGGCCACTCTGCCCTCTCCACGACTTCGAATACCAAATCGGCTGTCATTTAACGTTCCTCCATGGCAGTCTTGAATCAAATGCAACACTTTTTCCGCACTATCGGGCATTGCTTTTTTAATCCAGTCCGTAAAAATTTGTCCTATGGCTCCATTCAAACGAACTACGGTAAAACCGAAAGATAAAGCTCCATGGTCTGATACCGCTTTCGCCAAGTTCATCAATTCATGACTGTTGATTCCTGGAATCATTGGAGCCAACATGGCATTTACGGGAATCTTTTCTTCAGAAAGGCGCTTTATCGTTTGCAACCGTCGCTTTATGGTCGCCGTTCTCGGCTCCAACAACCTTCTTGTCTTTTCTGAAAGCGATGTAATGGAAACGTTTACCCCAACCAGCCCATGTTCGTTCAGGTCTTGCAAAATATCCAAATCCCGAAGCACCAAAGCGTTTTTGGTGATAATGCCTACAGGATGTCGGTACTTATAAAAAACCTCTAAACATTGCCTTGTAATCTTGAACTTTAGTTCTGCAGGTTGATAGCAATCGGTGTTCCCAGAAAGCACAATGGTAGCCGCTTTCCACTTTTTGTTTTTTAGTTTCTGTTCCAAAAGCTTTGGGGCTTCCTTTTTGACCAAAATCTTTCGTTCAAAATCCAATCCTGCACTGTAGCCCCAAAATTCATGGGCATTGCGAGCGTAACAATACACACAACCGTGTTCGCAGCCTTGATATGGGTTCATGGAATAGGGCATACCCACATCCGGACTGGTCACCTTGTTGACAATGCTTTTTGGAAAGACAGGGATGTACTCTGTTTTGTTGTGGTCAGGTTCCTCACCTTCCAAACGGCAGAATTCCAAGAATTCATCGCGCTGCTCATATACCTGTTTTAAAAAGCGGTTGTGCACATTACCCTGTGCTCCACGCCCCTTGAGATATTCTTTTGATTTCAAATAAGGATTTATTCCAAATTTATGGAATTATTCCTTATTCTAGAGATAGATAAATAGAGTTTTTATTGCTTTTCCAACGTCATCCGACCTGAATTGCCAAAAACCAAAATCAAATCCTGACTATCAAAACTGTACCCAAATTGCGCAAAGGTTTCGTTCGGTACCTGTGCTTCGGTAATGGCATTGTAAAATGCTCCCGCAAATTGTGTGTCGGCGGCCGAAGTGCTTGAAAACTCAAGCATGGTCATGGTGTTGCCATCAAGTTCGTATCGACCGCTAAATTGGTTTACCGTTGTCTGCCCGGTAAAGTCATTGCCTGAGTCAAATGAAATAATAATATCTTCATTTTCAGGGGCAAATAATTCCAATTGTTGTTGTGAAACCTGAATGGCGGTAATTCTCCAACTTCCCATGAGGGGATTGTTCATCGAATTGTCATCAGAGTCGCTACACGAAGTGGCAATGCCGACTGTTATGCCCATAACGAGCAAAATACATAGTGTTCTTTTCATTTTTGGGGTTTTTAAGTGTTACTCAAATGCTACTTCGACCAACTGTTTTTTGCTTCCGCGTTTCGCATAGAATAAAAGTTGGTCTTGGGTTTTATCAATGAAAGGCTTGGACACCATCAATGGTAAACGGGCCTCTTGATTGTCAATGATTTTCTCATAGGCCATTTTGCCCTTGTCGTTTAAGGAAATCACAAATACATTACGGTTACGACTCAATCCTTGTCTAAAAACCAGACGTTCCTCATTGATCAACTGCGGATTTTCTGATGCTGTACAAATGAAGAAAAAGGTCTTACCGTCTTTACTGTAGGCACTGTAAGAAGCATAGGCTTCATCGCCTTGGGTAACTTCTGACTTATTGATATTTCGGGCCCAAATCATATTGCCCTCAGCATCCAATTTGGCACTTACGATGTCATTGTAGTGATAGCGGTCTACCTGCATGCGCTGCCCTGCCCCTGTTCGGTGCATGCTATGTGTAATAAAAAATTCTTCGGCGTTAAATAGGATCTCGTCATTCGGTGTAACATCAACACTTTTAAAAATGAGGTTCTTGATTTCCTTATCTTCTTCTCGACCAAACTTATCGTACATGAATTCCTGGGAAAAGGCATTGTATTTTTCCTTTTGAATGTCCAAGGTGTTGGCGTTCAATTTATAATAGGCCAATCCATTATAGCGATTGTCCTTTCTGTCAGCGTAGAAACCAACACACCTCAGCTCGCCCTCCTTCAAAATAGGATACAACGCTTCAGGATATTTTCCCGGTTCATTGAAGCTCTGGTTGTTCGATGATGTACTCGTCACTTTGACCACTTCATACTCAAATTTCCGTTCCTCAGCCTTGAATCGCTTTTTCTTGAAATATGCTTTCCCCACCAAATAAGCCGTATTCAAGTCGCTTGACAACGCTAATTGCTCAAAGGCATAGTTCTTTTCTTCAGCATCTGCTGAGAAATCATGTTCCCATCTTTTGTTCAGTGAAGCATCGAACAGGTGAAGGGTATGTTTGCTCTCTTTTCCTTTGGTGTGGTGTGTGCTGATAAGAAATCCGTTTTTATCCGCATCAAAAAGTAAGGTAGTGGTAAATCCGTTGGAGAAATTCCGGTTGTAGTAATTCTTTCCATAGGCCCCTTGAACTACTTTAGATGAAATACTCAAGATTTTCTCCGTTCTAAAATTGAAATTGGTGGTAGCACTTTGATGCACCCAGTATTCGTATTGTTCCTTGTCATAATCATAGTTGAAAAAAACGAGATTGAGAATGCCGTTTTTGATAAAACCATCAACAAACTGCATATCACGGAACTTGTAGTTGTATTCCTCAATCAAGTTCAAATCCCTATCGTACCGTTCCAAGAGATACCCTTTAGGTTTAAGAACCAGACCCTGAAAATAAGATCGCACCAGAATGTAGCCCCCATCGCCATCATCGGCAATGGTCAACAAATTTGAATAACGGTGCCTATCATTGAACTTTTCTCCGAAATCATAGGTGATTGGCATTTTTTGGGCATAACCAAAAAGGGTTACTAATCCCAAAAGGGAAAGTAATAGGTTTTTCATGGTGGGGCAATATTTTAAGGCTGGCTACCTGCCGGGGAAATCTGCTTTGCGCTTTTCTAAAAATGCCTTGGTACCCTCTTTAAAATCTTCGGTACCAAAACAATGGCCAAACGCATCTATTTCAACGGTATAACCATCCACTTTAGGATTATAACCTGCATTAACAGCTTTTATTGCGTGGGAAATTGCTACGGAGGAGTTGTTTGTGATTTTTTCGGCCAATTTTCGACAAAGGGGCAATAATTCTTCAAATTCCACTACATAATTCACCAAACCATAATCCAACGCTTGTTCGGCTTTAATCATTCCAGCGGTCATTATCATTTCCATGGCCCTTCCCTTGCCCACTAGTTGGGGAAGTCGTTGTGTACCCCCGTAACCAGGTATTACACCCAACGAGACTTCGGGCAATCCCATTTTGGCATTATGGCTGGCCACCCTAAAATGACAAGCCATGGCCAGCTCCAAACCACCGCCTAGTGCAAAGCCGTTCACCGCTGCAATTACGGGGGTGTTTAAATTGGCTACGAAATTGAAGAGGAGTTCTTGTCCTTTTGCGGCCAATTGACCTCCTTGTTTCACGGAGAAATGGGCAAATTCTGAAATATCAGCCCCAGCAACAAAAGCCTTCTCTCCGCTACCTGTTATAATGATGACCTTGATTTCGTAATCTTCGTCCAGTTCTTTAAATGCACTATGAAGCTCTTCAATGGTCGCTTTGTTCAGCGCATTCAATTTTTTGGGGCGATCGATGGTGATGGTAGCGATGGCACCTTCTTCTTCAATATAGATGTTTTCGTAGGTCATAGATGCTTGTTATTAAGTGTATGATGCACGGTGAAGGATAAAATTACACATTAGACATCGAGCATCCAACATCAGACACCTTTCATCAATCTATTCCTTTGGAAATTTGACCGTAAACACCGTTCCCTTACCAGCCTGAGAAGTAAAACTAATGGTACCACCGTAGTTCTCTATGATGTTACGCACCATGCCCAGTCCGAGGCCCATACCACTGGTCTTCGTAGTGAACTTAGGTTCATAAATTTTGTCTTTGAACTCATCGGGAATGCCCACCCCATTATCGGCTACCTGAATTTTAACCTTGTCGTTTTCAGAAACTACACTGACCAAAATTCTTGGGGATTCTACATTTATCATCGCCTGAATGGCATTTTTCACCAGATTGGTAACGATTCGAATCAACTGTGTTCGATCTACTTTCGCTATTATCTCATCCTCTTCACAGATGAAATGGATATAGGGCTCATTGAAAATGTCCAGCGCCAACTTGGTCACCGAAACTACGTTCAGGGTTTCCTTTTGCTGGGCGGGCATATTGGCAAAGTTGGAAAAAGCAGAAGCAATATTGCCCATGGTATCTATCTGCTGCACCAAGGTCTTTGAAAATTCCTTGACCTTTGTTCCGATTTCGGGGTCTTCTGGGTCAAATCTTCGTTCAAAACTCTGTACACTCAGACGCATTGGGGTAAGTGGGTTTTTTATTTCATGGGCCACTTGTTTGGCCATTTCACGCCATGCCTGTTCACGTTCGCTACGGGCCAGTTTTGCCGCGCTGGCTTCCAATTCATCGATCATACTGTTGTAGGAATTCACCAACTTTCCAATCTCTTCCGTAGGGTTTTCAATCAAAATCTTTTCGTTCCTTTTGGTCAAGTCCGTTAAATGGAGTTTATCCGCTACGGTCTGTAACGATCGCGTGATATATTTTGAAATAAAATAGGCAAGGATAATCGCGGCAATCAGCATTAATAGGTATACGCCCCCCAATCGAATGAGGAACTCCTGTAACTCCATATTGTTAAAGGAATTATCCTCAAAATAAGGTAAGTTCATGATGCCTATGGGCTTGAACTTTGAATCATTGATGTAGGTATAGGAAGCTTGATAATTATCGCCCGTGGTTCGCTTTTCCTCAACATACCTTCGGGTAGGACTCATGGCCAAATTGTTCAGGACTTCGGCATCCAAACAATTGGAAACAGAGTCCGCTTCAAAAGCTGGCTTTGAGCTTTTAATGAGCTCGCCCTCCAAATCATAAATATTAAAATTTACGTTCTGTACATCAGCAATTTTGTAAATCTCATCTCGGAAAATATTACCCAGGTTTTCGGTTGTGGGTTCGTAAGTCGTCTCTTGAATCACGTAGCTGACGCTCTGAAGAATCTGTTCTTCCTTTCGTTCCAATCGTTCTTGATGGTAGTCGTTGCTCTGTTCACGATATTGATATATGGTCACCCCGGCTATCAAAATCGAGGCAATGACCACGAGTAAAATCATCGTGACAAAAATTCGGGTGCGAAGCGAAAGTTTTTTGAACAAGCTCAGTGGATATTTCGAATAAAGGTAGCAAGAATCAAACCAAAAGCTTTGAAACGTCAAATTTCAAATAACAAATTCCAACGGGTTCATTTTGAAATTTGGAATTTGAATTTTGTTATTTTTCACGCATTTGGGTTTTTGTCCCGAATCCTTTTGTACAACCGAATGCCCAACATCAGTAGGATGCCTAATACTACGATTCCGATGACCCCGAAAATCCAGATGAAGGCATTTATAAGAATGACCAAAAAGGTAACTGCGAACAGAACCAAGGTCGCGACCTCATTCCATATGCGCATGTATTGGGAAGTGTATTTGACCTCATCACGCTGCAACTGCTTGAACATTTGGTGGCATCTCAAGTGATAAACGAACAGAAGCAAAACAAAGGCCAGTTTTACGTGCATCCAGGGTTGTTGTAGCCAGCCCGGCATCAATACCAAAAGCCAAATCGCGAACAACGTGCACAAAACGGCGGAAGGCCAAGTAATGATGTACCAGAGCCGCTTGGTCATCAACTTTAATTGCGTCGTCAGTATTTCCTTCTCGGGGGATGGCTTCGCATGGGCCTCAATGTGGTAGATAAACAATCTTGGTATATAGAACAGTCCTGCGAACCAAGTGACCACGAAAATGAGGTGTAAGGCTTTTACGTAAGAGTAGAGCAAGGCTTAAAGGTTAAAGGTTAATGTCCGATGTCTGATGTCTGATGTCTGATGTCTGATGTCTGATGTCCAAAAAACAAAAAGCGGACGTATTGATGAACCAATTACAACTGCACCGCTCCAATTCCCGCGGCCCATAATTTTTTATTGAATTCGGGGATTTTGCTTGTTTTCAACGCTTGACCTCGTTGCTTCAATCCTGCCCATTGGGCATCCAATTCCTTTCTGCGGTCAATGGAAGATTGGTTGACCCTAGGTATTGAGCTGTCCGTTGCATTGATTAGAAACAAATATTCAGCAGTGAACTTATTGGGGAAATTTTCTACATCGTCATATGCTTTCGATTTACGTTGCACCATGTCCTTATCCCAAGTATCCAATTCCTTGACCAAAGCTTCCCCTTCTTTCTTGAGCGTTTCATCGGTCACCTTTTTCAAAACCGATTTCAACTGGTTCTTGGCATCGAAGAGCATATTGACCATGTTGTGCATTTCGGTCAAATTGGATTCGGTCTCAGTCATAAAGGTGACGTACGCTTCATATTGCCCTGGTTTTGTTTCGTACATGGGTACTTCCTTAATCACTCCTTTTGTCTCCAGTACTTGGTCTCCTACTTTTAGCGATATAGCATACGTGCCTGGGATAGCCCGATGCCCTCGATAGTTCGCTTCGATATAGGTATCATCAACTCCCGGCATAATCGCATGCCCCATGTTCCAAACAAATCGATTAAGCCCTTCATTTTTTGAGAGTTTTGGGGTGGGTGGTGGACCACCGTCATAACGCTTATAGGTCTTATTGGACTTCGAAGAAAAAGTGTTCACCAACTTACCTTTGGCATCATTAATTTCCATACTGATTTCGGTTGAATCCAATTTCGGAAGTTCATAATAAATGACGATTCCGTTAGCCGGATTTACGCCTGTAAACGGTTGGCTTCCCTTGAAATTTGGCGAATTGCCGTTGAGCGCACTGTACCAAGCCCCGTTGTAAGCCACTTCGGGCTCATACAGCTTGGCGGCCTTTTGCGGTTTTTCATAGGTCTTTAGCAATCCCAAATCATCCAAAATCCAAAAAGAACGTCCTGAAGTAGCCACGATTAAATCCCCTTGGTGTACCATCAAATCAAGAATAGGTGTTTTGGGAAGGTTCAATTGAAAGGACTCCCAGTTCTGCCCTCCGTTCCAAGAAATGTACATTCCTTTTTCCGTGCCCGCGTACAGCAGGCTTTTACGGTCCTTGTCCTCTCGAACAACCCGGGTAAATGCTCCTTGGGGAATTCCTGAACTGATATTCGTCCAGCTTTGGCCATAGTTGGTCGATTTATAGATTGCTGGGGTATAATCGTTGAATTTATAGCGGGTTGTGGCAATATAAACTGTTGCCGGGTCGTGTGGTGACACCTCAATGGCATTTATCAAACATTCCTGTAGACCTTTTGGTGTTACATTTTCCCAATTTTCACCTCCGTTCTTGGTGATGTGCACCAGACCATCATCACTACCCGTGTAGAACACCCCTTTTTCATGTGGTGATTCTATCATGTAAGCAATGGTACCATAGTTTTCGGCACCAACGGCCTCATTGGTATAGGGGCGACCCCCATTACCTTGTTTTTCATCTTGATTACGGGTCAGATCAGGTGAAATTTCTTCCCAGGTCAAACCCATATCACGGGTCCGCAATACCAATTGTGCACAATGGTAGAACGTGCCGGGTTCATGTTTGGACCAAATAATCGGAGCATTCCAATTATAGAGGTACTTCATATCACGGGCGGCACGACCCAGATATTGAATAGGTGCGGTCAAAACCTTCGTGGATGCTTTGGAGTGGGTATCCAATAAATTGATATTCCCCAGATAACTGCCTCCCATGACGTATCTAGGATTGTCTGGGTCGAAGGCCAAGAAGGCACTTTCTCCTCCCGCGGAATACGACCAATCTTGCCGGCCAATACTGCCCCTGCCCAGAGAAAGGCTCGCGATTTTTACGGAAGTATTATCCTGCTGCCCGCCGTAAATATTATAGGGGAAAATATTATCCGCATTAATACGATAGAATTGTGCCGTGGGCATGATACTCTGTGATGACCAGGTTTTTCCGTAATTAAAACTAACGGCCGCACCACCATCATTGGCAATCACCATATTGTCGGAATTATCGGGATTTATCCATAAATCATGATAATCGCCGTGTGTGCCCGATAAACGTTCCCAGGTCTTTCCTCCATCAATCGAACGCAGCGCAGGGGCACTCAATACGTAAACCACATTTTCATTGTTCGGGTCGGTGAAGACTTCCGTATAGTACCATGCCCTTTGGGTCAATCGATTGTCACCACTGACCATGCTCCAACTTTCACCTGCGTTGTTCGAAACGAACAGTCCACCCTTATCGGCATTGGAATCACTTTCAATCAGGGCATAAACCTTATTGGAATTGGCTGGACTTACGGAAATCGCCATTTTCCCCTTTTCTTTCGGTAGGCCTTTTTCAATTTTATTCCAGGTTTCGCCACCATCGACGGATTTGTAAACACCACTACCTTCACCCCCACTGATGACCACTTCGGGTTTGCGTTGGTGATGCCACATGGTGGCATACATCACTTCAGGAACACTGGCATCCATTGAAAGCTCAGAGCAACCCGTCAATTCATTGACGAATAATACATTCTTCCAAGTCTTGCCCCCATCGGTGGACTTAAAAATACCCCTCTCCTTGTTTGGGCCAAATAAGGCACCTTGGGCGGCCACATACACCACATCAGGATTGGTCGGATGAACAACAATTCTTGCAATATGCTGGGTTTCCTTGAGGCCCATATGCTTCCAGGTCTTGCCAGCATCAATGGATTTGTAGACCCCGTCACCATAAGAGGTCATCACCCCTCGAGGGGCATGTTCCCCCATACCCACATACACAATATTCGGATTGGATTTTGAAACAGCAACAGCACCTACTGAACCCAGTTCAAAAAAACCATCAGAGATGTTATTCCAGTGTTGTCCGGCATCGGTGGTTTTCCAAACACCACCACCTGTGATGCCCATATAATAGGTCATGGGGTCTCCCACAACCCCTGTGGCACAAACGGAGCGTCCTCCTCTAAAAGGTCCGATACTTCTATACTTAACCGGTTTAAAATACTCTTCAGCAGTCTGTGAAAAACAAGTAGCCCCAATCATAAGGGCTACCATTATTAATGATTTCTTCATGTTGTTACTATTCTTCAATCGATAAATAATCCAATCCCAATTCATTAAATGCGTCATTAAATGCCTTCATTTCTTCATCGACCAACTTGTCAAAAGTGGCCAACTGTGCATTGATCTTGGTCGTCATTTCATTCTTTACTGCAATATCCTGGTCTGTTGGTGGAAAATCATCAATGGACACCAAACGGTTCAAATGACCCAATTTGTTCGTCAATCGAATCGGGAAATTCAATGGGTCTTGATTGCTTCTGTTTTTTGTCTGGTACAATGCCTTTTCAACCTCACCAAATCCTTCTTTCATCTTCTTGGCTTTTTCTACCAGGTCTTTCGTAGCCTCATTGTCTTTGTACTGCTTCGTAAAAGCGTCAAGTTTCTCATTGATTTTACGAATTTTCTTTATGGACTGGTGCGCTTTATCCATTGTAGTATTGACGTCGGTGATAAAATCATACTGCTTCTGCATATCAGCAACAGATACCTCAGCCCTAGGATCGGGAAGAATGTTGAAATTCTCTGTCTGGGTCTCTCCATTGACATCCAGGGAAACCCTATAATTACCAGGAACCGCTTTTGCACCATCAAGACTAGCAGCCCATAGTATCATTCCCTTAAGCCGTTCTGCTCCTTTTCCCCGGGTATCCCAATTGTGGGTGTTGCCCGCTTTCTCAACCTTCAGCATCTTTTTCTTGTCCTTGGCTTTTGAACTGAAGTTGGCCAAGGTATCTCCGGACATACTCAGATAGGTGAGCTGTACCGTATCCTTTTCCTTATCATAATTTTTGAGATAGAAATGGGTGACCACACCAGAAGGGTGGTTTTGCCCTTCGGTCAAGCTTGGATTATCCTTCGACCTTGCCCTTCCCTTGGTGCGATATGAATCCTTGGGAGCAAAAAGTTTCATTTTAGCTCCCAAATCATTCGAGTCCAACTGGTGCAATACGCTCAAGTCATCTATAATCCAAACGCTTCTGCCCTGAGTAGCGACTACCAGATTATTGTCTTTGATGGTTAAATCAGTAATCGGAACTATCGGTAAATTCAACTGGAATTTCTCCCAGCTCATGCCATCATTAAATGAAATGTACATCCCCGTTTCAGTTCCTGCGTACAATAATCCTTTGCGTTTTGGGTCTTCACGGACTACACGGGTAAAATGCTCCCCTTCAATACCATTGGTAATCTTGGTCCAGGTTTTTCCATAATCGGTGGTCTTGTACAAATACGGTGCAAAATCTCCCAATTTATAACGGGTCCCTGCTACATAGCACGTGCCTTCGTCAAATGCCGATGGTTCCACACTATTGATCATCATCCATTCGGGCATACCGGTTGGGGTGACATTCTCCCAATTCTGTCCGCCATCTTGCGTAATATGGATTAATCCATCATCGGAACCCACCCACATCAGGCCTTCCTTCAATGGACTCTCTTGAGCCGCAAAAATGGTGCAGTAATATTCCACCCCTGTATTGACTTGAGTAATGGGGCCACCACTGCTGACCAATTTATCTGGGTCGTTTCGGGTAAGATCTCCGCTCAACAGGGCCCAACTTTGACCTTCGTTTGTGCTCATATGCACATGATTACTGAAGGTGTATAATTTTTTGGGGTCGTGCTTACTGAAAATAATGGGGAAGTTCCACTGAAAACGATATTTCATTCCCTCGGCACCATAGCCCATGGGGTTATCCGGCCATACATTGATGCCTCGAACTGTTTTGTTTTTATGATTTACCCGTGTTAGAAATCCACCATAACTACCTCCGTACACAATATCATTGTTGGTTGGATCCACCGCAATATGGGCGCTTTCGCCACCTGCAGTAGGTTCCCAATCATCCTCGTCAATACTTCCCCCATCAGAACGGTGGTTGATGCGCACCGTACTGTTGTCCTGTTGCGCCACATATATGCGATAGGGGAAGGCATTGTCTGTGGTGACGCGATAAAACTGGGCCGTAGGCTGGTTGTAATAGGTGCTCCATGTTTCACCTCCATCGTAACTTACTTGGGCTCCGCCATCATCCCCAATAATCATACGTTGGCTGTTTTCCGGGGCAATCCATAAATCGTGATGGTCGCCATGTGGTGCATTGAAGGTATTGAACGATTTTCCTCCATCAGTCGATTTGTGGTATCGTACATTCAACACATAAACGACATCTTCATCTTCGGTATCGGCATAAACGCGGGTATAATACCAGGCACGCTGCCGCAGTTTACGCTCGCTGTTCACCTGTGTCCAAGTTTTCCCCCCATTATCGGAACGATACAGGCCCCCTTTTTCCTTATTCTCCACAATGGCAAAAACGCGCTCGGAGTTCACCGGAGATACTGAAACCCCGATGATGCCCAAGGTATCTTTTGGGAAACCTTCATTTTTTGAAATCTCCGTCCATGTTTCACCACTGTCGGTGCTTTTCCAAAGTGCTGAGCCATCGCCACCACTGCTCAAGGAATATGGTGTTCGTTGTGCACGCCAGGTCGAAGCATATAATATTCTGGGATTGTTTGGATCAAAGGTCAAATCAACAGCCCCTGCCTGGTCATTCACAAAAAGTACTTGTCTCCACGACTTGCCACCATCCGTACTCTTATATACACCCCTTTCTTTTGTCGGTTTGTAAATATTACCAAGAACGGCAGCATACACCGTATTATAATCGGTAGGATGCACCCGAATACGAGGTACATGGCGACTTTTTTCCAGCCCGGCCTTTTGCCAGGTCTTACCCGCATCTTCAGTTTTCCAGATACCATAACCGCTGGACACGTTACCACGAAGGGTCTTTTCACCACCACCTACATAAATAACATTGGGGTCGCTTTTGGCCACTTCAACAGCACCGATACTTCCGCCAAAATAACCGTCGGAAATATTTTTCCATGTTCGGCCGCCATCGAGGGTTTTCCAAACCCCTCCTCCGGTGGCACCGAAATAAAAAAGATTGGGTTCACCGGGCACACCGGTTACTGCAGCTGAACGGCCTCCGCGGAAAGGCCCTACCAATCTGTACTCCAAGCTGGAATACAATTCAGAGGGTATCTGTGGCGAAGCCGTTGTTTTTTTTCGTCTTTGGGATTCCCCGGTAAACGCAATGAAGCAAAAGGAAAGCAAGGCCAGTCCTGCCTTGGAGAATAGCATTTTCATTTTTAGGTGTTCTTTGAATTAGTCAGTCTTAAATGTAGTGAAAAAGCGAGAAAACCTTTTCTTAAATAATTTGTAATTTCAAGGTCCTACCAAAATCCGTTTCATGGTTAGATACCTCTTTATATTTTTAGTGATGTCCGCCATCATCGCATGTAAAAACCAAACTGCTGATAACCCTGAGTTTCCCGTAGAATCAGAGCACGCAACAACTTGGGATTGGACGTATCTTTTTGACGGAACTTCTTTGGAAGGCTGGCGTGGATATGGCATGGATTCCTTACCTCCGGGTTGGACTATCAAGGACAGCACCCTCACTTTTGACACGGAACTCGGGCTGGAACAAGATTATACGGGTGGCAAGGACATCATTTATGGTGCTGAGGAATTTGCCAATTTTGAATTGTATTTGGAATGGAAACTGCCCAAAGGTGGGAACAGTGGTATTTTTTATCATGTGAAGGAAGGCTATGAAGGCCCGCCAGTAGTTTCGCCAGAATATCAATTGATTGACGACGAAAATTATGCAGCCATTCACGACCTAACCGCCTACAACTCACAGTTCGGCTCGGAACATCCTGAACTATTACAGGATTGGCAGAAGACGGGCGCCGATTACGCCATGCATGTGGCGGATGAATCCCAAAAAATCCTACATCCCGTGGGGGAATGGAATTCCTCTAAAATTGTATTTACCCCAGAAAAAGTGGAGCACTGGTTGAATGGTAAAAAGCTATTGGAATTTGAACCCTGGTCAGAAGATTGGCAGGCCAAGAAAAATTCAGGAAAGTGGGACAATGCTCCTGATTATGCGAAATACAGAACAGGCTACATTGCGCTACAAGACCATGCCAGCCCTATCTGGTTCAGGAACATAAAAATTAAACGATTATAATTGACCGAACATGAACAAACGCGACTTTCTCAAAAAAGGTGGAATTGGAGTATTGGGCGCCCTGGCGGCCCCATCCCTGTTACAGGCAAAAATGAATGAACATCCTAATGGCCGGCTTCGTACGGCACATATTGGGGTCGGCAATATGGGTGGAGAAGATCTTAGGGATATTTCCTCCCATCCGCAAGTGGATGTTGTTGCGCTGTGCGATGTGGACGCCGTCAACCTTTCCGCTGCGCGAAAATTGCACCCTAAAGCACGGGTATTTTTTGACTATCGGGTGATGCTCGAGGAAATGAAGGATGACATTGATGCCGTCATCGTGTCCACCCCCGACCATACGCATGCCCCCGCTTCACTAATGGCGATGGAAATGGGCAAAAATGTCTACTGCCAAAAACCGTTGACCCATTACGTGGCAGAATCCCGAGCCATGAAAAAAATGGCTGCCGAGAAAAATCTGGTGACCCAGATGGGCATTCAAGTACATTCGTTTTACGATTACAAACTGGCCACTTTGTTGATACAAGATGGCATTATTGGAAAAGTCCATACCGTACATGCCTGGAGTCCAAAATCATGGGGTTATAACGGTGCCGAGCCTGAGGGCAAAGACCCTGTTCCGGCACAATTGGATTGGAACCTTTGGTTGGGTACTTCCGCTGAACGTCCTTATAAAGAAGGATACTACCATCCCGGCAATTGGAGAAAGTTGATGGACTATGGTTGTGGTACTTTGGGAGACATGGGCGTACACATTATGGACACCCCCTATAATGCCCTTAACCTGGATGTGCCCATGACAGTGAAAAATGAGTGCCGTGAACCCAATGGTTTCGGTTATCCTGAAAACAATATTGTGACTTACGAATTCCCGGGAACGGAATATACCGATAAGACCCTGAAATGGATTTGGTACGACGGCCCAGGCATGCCCCCTGCCCGCGAGGACTTGGTGTTGCCCGGTCAAAAAGGAATGACCAAAAAGAAAGCAGCCGCCAAAACCGACATTTCGTTGGATGCCAATGTGGCCTCAGAGGGACAATTACCCGATCAAGGGGCGATGTTCGTGGGAACAAAAGGGAGATTACTATTGCCTCATTTTATGCAGTTGCCGAAGAAAATCGTGCGTGGTAAGTATGTGGATATTTCCAAGGATATCGCCAAATTCAATTTAGGCGAACCCATTCGCAATTACGCCAGCGAAGGGCCAAAACACTATCATCAATTTGTGGATGCCTGTTTGGGTAAGGATGAGTGTTCGGCACCTTTTGAATATGCCGCTCGACTGACCGAAACTATTTTGTTGGGCGTCATTGCAGGGCGTTTTCCCAACCAAACCCTCCATTGGAATGCGACATCCGCGCGATTTGATGAAGAAGAAGCCAATCAATATTTGTCTGGGGAATATCGAGAATTTTAATTGATTTGTCATACTGAGGAATTCCAACAAGTTGGAATGACGAAGTATCTCAACCTTCGAACAGGGATTCTTCGATTCGTTTCACTACTCTCAGAATGACAAAAGCGTGTTGATGTTTTTTCTCTCATTCTTTCATTTCTTTTGGTTCTCTTGTTTCTTTTTGCTTGTCCAAAAAGAAACGGAAAAAGGACACTTTTTGGAGAGGCATTTTTATCCACCTGAGGCGGATAAAACCGAAACCCGAACCCTAAATTTGGTCCAAGGCTTCCTAAATTCTTAACGGGTTCAGGTTCCTATGCTGCCCAAAAAGGTTTTAATTTAATAGTCATTACCGGCCTATTTTCCGTTTCGATAGAAATCAAAGAGTTTCTACACGGGTAAATGGAAGGCATCCAAAGAGCATTACACAAAGTGTAAGCGGTCTGGATGCTGCGGCTGTAGAAAATCCGTAGATTTCAAGAAACGGAAAATCAGCCTAGCGTTTTTTGGTCCTTTTTTGGGCGATGCAAAAAAGATATTGAATGGACGATTTCTCGTCGCTTCGCTCTGTCGAAATGACGTTCTGCAACATCTGTCATTTCGAACCGAATGAAATGAGCGTGAGAAATATAAGCGGTATCTAGGTTACCGAAGATTTTCCCGTAAATCTATGAGAGCTCCCAGCGGGATTGCGTTTCGCAAAGTGAAAAAGTTGCATGAAGCCATTGTGATAATGTAGGTAGCAAAACGTAACAACTCCTCCCTTTGGAAAAGGGAGGTGGCAATAAACGAAGTGAATTGACGGAGGGATTGACTTTTTCAATCTCAGCTTTTTATGCACTTATGAATTCATTCCTATTGTTATCCGTACCTAAAGACAAAAAATTAGAAGATAAAAAATCCCCTCCTTTGAAAAGGAGGGGAATGAATTTCGAACTTGTGAGAAAGAAAGGGGTGGTTATTTCAACCCCAACTCCTTTTTCCGTTCTTGAAGCAATTCATAGACATCCAACTCTTGCCCTTCTTGAATGCTTTCATCCACCGTAAAAAGTACATAACGCTTGCCACGATTTCTAAAAATCAATTCCTGGCCGATTCTCAAATCCACCCCACTTTTGGAATTGGGAGAAAGGTTAGGATTCATCACATTGGGGATAATCAAGGGAATGGATTCATCACTGGAATTCACCAGGGTAAAACTTACCAAACCTTCATTGGCGGCCATGACCTTTTTGGCATCCATTTCGGTAAAGGAAACCGAAAGACTGGCCGTTTTGCTCGAAGTATTGGTGAAGACAATTTTGCTGCTTCCTTCCACCATTACTTCAACTT
>JAAUYD010154940.1_pt1 | contig 17172 bp, 14 predicted proteins | sample 7278101 | NCBI WGS metagenome assembly JAAUYD01 (sample SAMN14350128, study PRJNA611818) | marine sediment metagenome | isolation source: surface marine sediment (0.6m) | place: French Polynesia: Moorea | collected 2018-08 | reverse complement strand
GACCCCGACCCGGTCATCGAGACGTTCGTGCGGGTCACCGGCGCACCCGACCGCGTCGAGGCGATCGCCGATCTCGTCACGGCGGAGTTCGCCCAGCTCGGCGCCGAGGGGCCGAGCGGGCAGGAGTTCACGAATGCCTTCGCGCAGGTCGAGGAGTCGTACAACTTAGTCAACAACGGTCAGTTCATCCGCGAGATGCTCGACGACGCCGTGGCGCCCCGGCTCGACCTCGACGACTACCTCACCGAGTTCTTCGAGCTCCAGGACGTGACGGCCGACGCCGTCCGCCGATACGTCGGTGAGCACATCTCGCCCGACGAGTACATCCAGGTCGTCGTGTTGCCGCGCTGACCTGGCGCGCCGGCGCCGTCGCCGAGGACGCCGACTCCGCCGTCAGAGCTCGACCGTGCCCGAGATGCAGCGAGCGACGTGGCCGCCGATCCAGACCGTGCCGTCCTCATCGGCGTCGACGTGGACCCGCCCGTCGCGGCCGAGCGCGGTGCCCTGTCGAGCGACGTACGACCGCACCGACGGATCGCGCGACATCAACCATTGTGCGACGGAGGCGTTGAGGCTGCCCGTCACCGGATCCTCGGCAGCCCCGCTCGGGCCGGGGAAGAACGCCCGCACCTCCACGTCGTGGTCGTGTTCCGGACCGGCGCGGCCGACGATGCCCAGGTCGAACGGGTCGCCCGCGAAGTCGGGCTCGACCGCCAGCACGGCGTCGGCGTCGGCCAGCTCGGCCGCGACCCAGCCCGGGCCGTTGTCTGCCCACGCTGCGTCGATCACGCCGGTCCCGAGCACGCTCTCGATCCGCGCCCGCAGCTCGTCGTCGACGGGGCCGGACCGGAGCAGCGGTGGGGCGGCGAACGCGAGCCGATCGCCCTCCCGCCTCAGCCGGACGAGGCCGACCCCGCACTCCTGCACGATCAGGTCGCCGGCCGGGCGCCCGCCTCGCCCCAGCCACACCGAGCAGGTCCCGAGCGTCGGATGCCCGGCGAACGGCAGCTCGGCCGTCGGTGTGAAGATCCTCACCCGGTAGTCGGCCGCCGGGTCGGTGGGCGGCACGAGGAACGTCGTCTCCGACAGGTTGGTCCAGTTGGCGAACCGCTGCATCTCGTCCGTGCCGAGCCCCTCACCGTCGATGACGACCGCCAGCGGGTTCCCCCGGTACGGCACTGACGTGAACACGTCGACCTGCTCGAAACGTCGCTGCACGCCGACAACCTGTCACATCGACCGGGGCGGGCGCTGATCGGATCAGCGCATGTTCTTGGTGGCCACGTCGCGCTGGCTCACCTCGACGAGCTCACCGGCCCGCACCTCGTAGGAGACGACGTGCTCGACGGAGTGGCCGCCCGACCGAGCGCGTCCGCTGACCACGTCGAGCTCGGTGCCGTCGACCAGTGGCAACAGTGCGATGGCGCGGAAGCCGTCCTCGACGCCCGGCGAGGAACGCTTGTCCTCGCGCAGCAGCAGACCCGAGTCCCAGACCCAGACGTCGTCGACGCTGACGAACCTGCAGCGATGGCTGGTCCGCGATCTCGACACCAGGCCGCCCGGGCAGACGATCACGGTGCCCTCGACCCACGGCAGCACCCCGAGGCCGTCCCGCCCGAACCCGATCTCGAACGCGCGGGCGATGATCGCATCGTGGTCGCCACCGTCGATCGCCCGCTCGATCTGCGCCTGGCGCACCGCCTCGGCGAGGTTGTGGAGCTCGTCCGTGGACATCGAACGGACCGATTGCATGATCTGCTCAGGGCTCGGCACGCCCACAGGATGCTGGCTACAGTCCGAAACGCAACGCTTCGACCGAACGTCATCCAGATCTGGGGGTCTGCCATGAGAACACGAGCCGCCGTCCTGCGCGATTACAACACGCCGTGGAGCGTCGAGGAGATCGAGCTCGACCCGCCCAAGCGCGGCGAGGTGCTCGTCAAGATGGTGGCCTCGGGGATGTGCCACTCGGACGAACACGCCTACGACGGCCACATCGCCGGGCTCGTGCCACCTCCGCCGATGATCGGCGGTCACGAGGGTGCCGGCATCGTGCAGGAGGTCGGCGAAGGAGTCGACTGGCTCGAGCCGGGCGACCACGTGGTCTTCGGCTTCATCCCGGCGTGCGGTCGGTGCCCGTCCTGTGCCGACGGGCACTCCAACCTCTGCGACCTGCTCGCGACCTTCACCGAAGGAACCCAGGCCCTCGACGCGACGCACCGTCACCACACGCTCGACGGCAAGGATCTCGGCCTGATGTGCCTGATCGGCACGTTCGCCGAGCACACGGTGGTCAACGAGGCGAGTTGCATCAAGGTCGACAAGGACTGGCCGCTCGACAAGGGGTGCCTCCTCGGCTGCGGCGTCGTCACCGGCTGGGGGTCGGCCGTGTACACCGCCGAGGTCGAGCCCGGCGACTACGTCGCCGTGGTCGGTTGCGGCGGCATCGGGTCCAACGCGATCCAGGGCGCCAAGATGGCGGGCGCCCGCGTGATCGCCGCGATCGATCCGGTCGAGTTCAAGCGCGAGAAGGCGATGGAGTTCGGTGCGACGCACACGTTCGCCTCGATGGAGGAGGCGCAGGCGGCGCTCGGCGATGTCACCTGGGATCGCGGCTACGACAAGGTGATCATGACGATGGGCACCGGCGACGGCGACTCGCTCGGCGAGGGGTTCAACCTCGGCGGCAAGCGGGCCAAGATCGTCGTGACCAACCTGCACTCGACGACCGAGGGCAGCATCTCGGTGCCCGCGATCATGCTCACGATGATGGAGAAGCAGCTCCGCGGCTCGCTCTTCGGCTCGGCGAACATCCGCAAGGACATCCCGCGGCTGTTCGAGCTCTACCTCGCGGGCCAGCTCAACCTCGACGACCTGGTCACCAAGACCTACACGCTCGACGAGATCAACGACGGCTACGAGGCGATGCGGAACGGCGAGAACATCCGCGGCGTGATCGTCTACGACTGATTCCGATCGGGCTGGGCCGACCGGCGAAGCCGGCTCGGCTGCGCCTGCCGTGCTCGCTGCCTCCGCAACGGCGCTTCAGGCGTCGCGGCTTCGGCGCTCGCCCACCTCCGCGGTGCGGCGCGGTCGACTAATTCCGATCGGGCGGGGCCGACCGGCGAAGCCGGCTCGGCTGCGCCTGCCGTGCTCGCTGCCTCCGCTTCGCTCGCCTGCGCTCGTTCGGCGTGATGCGGTCGACCGGTGGGGTGGGCGGGACGGGGCGAAATCGGCCGGGCCGGATCGGCGGGGGGCTCGGCGAGCCGGTACGGTCGCCGGCGTGAACCCCCACGACATCGTCGATCGGCTCGCTTCGTCCGTCGTGGGGCGGCGCCGCGAGATCGACCTGGTCGTCGCCGCGTTGGCCGCAGACCGCCACGTGCTGCTCGAGGGCCCGCCGGGGACGGGGAAGTCCACGCTGCTGCGGTCGCTTGCACACGAGCTGGGCATCGGGTTCGAGTTCGTCGAGGGCAACGCCGAACTGACGCCGGCGAGGCTCGTCGGTCACTTCGACCCGGCGCGCGTGCTCGCCGAGGGCTACGAAGCCGACGTGTTCGTCGACGGTCCGCTCGTCGCTGCGCTCCGCCAGGGGTCGTTGCTGTACATCGAGGAGCTCAACCGGGTCCCCGAGGAGACGCTCAACGTGCTGGTGACCGTGATGAGCGAGCACGAGATCACGGTGCCTCGCCTCGGGCGCGTGCCGGCGGCGCCCGGATTCCGTCTCGTCGCCGCCATGAACCCGTTCGACGCGGTCGGCACCGCTCGGATCTCGTCGGCGATCTACGACCGTGTCTGCCGGCTCGCCGTCGACTACCAGGACGCCGACGACGAGGTCGCGATCACCACCCGTCACCGGGTCGACGTGCCGTCGGCATGGCGAGAGCAGGTCGTCGAACTCGTCCGTCGGACGCGCGATCACCCCGATGTCCGCATCGGCTCCTCGGTGCGAGGAGCGATCGACATGTGCGCGGTCGCCTCCTCGCTCGCCGATGTCCGCAAGGTCGACGTGACCGATCTGGCGGTCTCGCTCGACGCCGCGCTGGTTGCGCTGTCGGGTCGGATCCGTGTGCGCGAGGGTTCGACCCGCGACCCCGAGTCGATCATCACCGAGCTGTGGCGGCAGGTGTTCGAGTCGCCCGTCGAGGAGCCCCAAGCGGGAAAAGCGATCGCCCCGACGGGGGCGGCGACGGGCCGGTAGACCCACCGCCGACCGCCACCGGCGCCGATGCCGACGCAGCGATCGACGAGGCTCGCAGGCGAACGATCTCGCGACGCGAGATGGCCGGCTCAGCGGCGTTCGAGGAGGTGTCTCCCGACGTCGGCGAGCTCGACGCCGCTGCGCTGGAGGAGCTGCTCGACGAGTCCCCCGACGAGGCGCTGGCGCTCCTCGCCGACCTGACCCGGGCGACCGATGCCCGTCTGCGCGAGCTGGCCAAGGCGATCGCCGCGAGGCTGTTCGTCGATCTCGCGCGCATCGAGCCCCCCGAATCCCGCGGCATCGGCCGGCTCGTCTCGCGGCCGTACGAACCGGACAGCGGCGACATCGACCTCGATCGGAGTCTCGACCCGCTCGTGCAGGCGCGCGCCGCGGGTCGCCTCGTCGATTCGGATGAGCTCGTCGTCCGCGCGTGGGGGAAGCCACGCGTCGCCTGGTGCCTCCTGGTCGATCGGAGCGGGTCGATGCAGGGTGAGCCGCTGGCGACCGCCGCGCTGGCCGCCGCTGCCGTGGCGGTTCGGGCCGGCGACCAGTACGCCACGCTCTCGTTCGGTCGCGACGTCATCGCAGCGAAGGCGATGTGGGAGACGCGCTCGACCGACGATGTGATCGATCGGGTCCTCGCCCTCCGCGGACACGGCACCACCGATGTCGCTCAGGCGTTGCGGGCGGCCGGTGAGCAGCTGCGGTGGGCGTCGGCCGAGCGGCGGGTCACGATCCTGCTGTCCGACTGCCGGGCGACCGAACCGGGCGATGTCGTGGCGGCAGCTGGCGAGCTCACCGAGTTGGTGATCGTGGCTCCTGCGGGCGACAGCGTCGAGGCCGAGGCGCTCGCCGGTGCGGTCGGCGCCCGCGTCACGACCGTCGAGGGGCCGTCGACGGTCGTCGCGGCACTGAGTCGTGTGCTCGACCGCGGCTGATCACGTGCACGAGAGGTCGCGGCCCGGCGCGACGCCGACGACGTTCTCCTCGGCCTCGACCGTCGGCAGCGTGGTGGGCACCGGTGCATCGGAGGCGTCGTCCTCCGGTGGGTCGACCGTGTCCAGCACGACGTCGACGTCGTCGGGGTCGACCTCGACCACTTGCTCGGGCGCCGACGCCAGCGTCGCCTCGCCCCGGAACACGGCGAGGATCGCCTGCATGTTGTCGCCACCGAGCCGTGGGCTCTCGACCTCCTGGCCGCTGATCGTCTGCGAGGACGACTCGATGCGATAGGTCGTGATCTCGGCCGGGTCGAGCGACCGCAACGTGTTGGCGAACTCGAGCAACCGTCGCAGCGTCAGGCCGGTGTCGGTCACGACGTACTCACGGTTCGTCTCGATCAGCGCCGTGGCCAGCGACGGCGAGTACAGCCCGTCGTCGATCGCATCGGCCACGACGCGGCGAAGGAAGTCCTGCTGCCGCGCGATCCGCCCGAAGTCGGACGTCCCATCCGAGATCCAGCGCCCGCTCCCCGGTGGGTCCTCGTACTGGTACTTGCGGGACCGTACGTACGCGAGCGCCTCACCGCCGTCGAGCGTGATGCAGCCGGCGTCCGGGACGAACAGGCCCGACGCTTTGTCGCGGGCCGGGAACTCGAACGGCACGGTGACGCCCCCGACGGCGTCGACCAGCCGCCGGAACGCGCAGAAGTCGATCTGCACGTAGTGATCGACCGGGATGCCGAAGTTGAGGAAGATCGTGTCGATCAGGCGGCTCGGGTCGTCGCGGCGGTACGCGCTGTTGATGCGCGCCTTGCGGCCACCGGCGATGTCGACGTAGAGGTCGCGGGGGAGGGAGAGCACGGCCAGCTGGTCGCTCTCGGGGTTGGCCCGCCAGATCATGATCGTGTCGCTGCGCTCGCCGATGTCGCTGCGGTCCTCGAGGACGATCGCGTTGCCGTTCTCGTCGCAGTCGCCGTTGTCGGCACCGACGATCAGGAAGTTCGCGGCCTCGGGCTCGGCGAGCGCGATGGTGGTCGTGGTCGCGCCGGGGCCGGCCGCCGGCAGGGTGGTCGTCGTGGCACCGGGCACGAGCACCTGCACCGTGCCGCCGCTGGCGTCGTGGTCGGTCGTCGGCTCGTCGAGCTCGACGAGCTGGCGCTGCGACAGCACCCATTGGCCGGCCGCCAACGCGCCGGCGGCTGCGAAGCACGCAATCGACGTCACGATGACGGTCAGCAGCGTGAGACGCTGTGGCCAGGTTCGACGCTGCTTCGTGGTGGCCATGGGCGCCGGTCAGCGTAGTGGCCGTCCGCACGCGAGCTACAGCACGGCTGTGCGCCGCCTGGAGCGTGACGGTCCGGGCACGACGACGTCCGCCGGATGGCGCAGCGAGCGGGTCGATGTCGTGTGAGCCGAGAGCGCGACGTACCTGGTGCCGGACCGTGCTCGGAGCCGCCTCAGCGCGTCGTGGCGGGCCCGGCACCAGGGCGCTCTGCCTGGTGGCGTGTGGCGCCGGCCGAGCGCGTGGCGGTCATTGGAGCACGACCACCTTGGTGCCGATCCCGGCCCAGTTCCACATGTACAGGGCGTCGCTCGGGGCCTGGCGGACGCAGCCGGCTGAACGCGCCGTGCCGAGCTGGCTGAGCGACTGCAGCTTCCGGCCGGTGCGCGTGTCCGTCGGGATCTCGTGGAAGCCGATGTTGTCGCCGCCGGGGCCCTTGGTGAAGCGGACCATGTATCGCCAGCAGATGTGCGGGTTCTTGATGTTGCACGTGTGCTTCGAGCGTGAGAACACGCTGTAGGTGCCCGGGAGCGGCTGGTTCCAGGTCAGCCGGCCTGACACCAGATGGCTCTTCGACACGGTGCCGTCGGCCTCGACGGTCCACACCCGCTGCTGCGACTTGGAGTAGACGACCCGGCGGCCGGTGCCGCTGCCGGGTGGCAGCTCCCAACCGGGTGGGAGCGTGGTGGTCGTGGTAGGCGGCGGCGGTTGCGTGTCGGTGACCTGCACCTGGCTGCCGCGGGTCGGTGTGATCCGCGTCGGTGGTGCCGGTAGCTCGACAACGAGCGGCAGCGGTGTCGTGGTGGTGGTCGTCGTGGACGTGGTCGTCGTCGTGGACGTGGTCGACGTGGTGGTGGTCGTCGTGGGAGCAGGTGGTGCGCTGGTCTCGGGCGCCGTCGGGGCCGGTTCGCTCGTCGGCGGAGCGGTCTCGGGCACGCTCGAACCGGGCCCACTCGAGGGCGGCGGCGTGCCAGCGCCGACCACCGACGCGCTGGTCGCGATCAACGCGACGCCGATCGCCGCCGGGAAGATGAACCGACCCAACCTCGGAACCATGGGTGGCGAGGCTACCGGTCCTGGCAGTCCAGGTCGAGGGCTGAGCGGCTGTATCGACCGTTCACGTTGTGTCACGTTGTGTCTGACACAACGTGAACGAAGGGCGCGCGACCAGGCGATTCAGCGGGCGGCGTGATGTCGCCGAACGGTCAGCCGAGGTTGGCGAGCGCCGTCTCGGCCGCGGCCAGGTCGGCTTCGGCCGCGGCGAGCAGGGCTCGCGTGTCGGCGATGACGTCGGGTTTGGCGTTGTCGAGGAAGCCGGGGTTGCCGAGGCGACCCTTGAACCCGCCGATCTGCTTGGTCTTGCCGTCGATGATCTTCTGGAGGCGCGCCCGTTCCTGATCGAGGTCGACGTCGTCGACCAAGCCCGACAGCAGCACCTCGGCGCCCTCGAACGTGAGGGGGTTGACCACGGCGGGCCGGTCGTCGCCCAGCCCGTGGACCTCGCCGATGCCGGCGAGCACCTCGATCGCACCGTCGGTGGTGGTGAACAGGTCGAGCACCTGCTGCGGCGCGTGGATCACGATCTGGCGGCGCGGGGCGACGTTCTGGCTGCCGCGCAGGGCCCGGATCGAGCCGATCAGGGCGTCGGCGCGGTCGAACACGGCGACGACGTCGCGGTCGTGCAACGCGGCATCGACCGCCGGCCAGTCGGCACCGGCGAGGAGCTCCGCGCCCGGCAGCTCGAGGCCCGCCACCTCGCCGCACCGGGCTGCTGCGACGTGGGGCCAGAGCGCTTCGGTGACGAACGGCATCACCGGGTGCATGAGCCGCAACACGGCGTCGAGGACCGCAGCGAGCACGACCTGCTGCTCGGCATCGTCGTCGATCGTGGGCTTGACCATCTCGAGGTAGCGGTCGCAGACGTCGTTCCAGACGAACGTGTAGAGCGTGTCGGCGTACACGTTGAACTGGTAGCGGTCGAGCGCGTCCTCGAGCCGGCCGACGGCGTCGACCAGGCGTGCGAGGATCCAACGATCGGCGAACCGTCGCCCGGCGTCGGCGAGGACGGGTCGCTCGACGGCGGTCGATGCGTCGATCCGGCGGAGCGCGAACCGAGTCGCGTTCCACAGCTTGTTGGCGAAGTTGCGGCCGAGGTCGAACTTCGACGACGTGTTGCGGGCGAGCGGCATCTCGTCGGTCGGCTCGGCCGTGCCGGTGGCCACGCCGTAGGCGCTGACCATTCGCTTGGAGGGGTCGGCCGGGGAGGTCTGGATGGGGGCGGGCACCGACTTCCCGGCCGGCGTGGTGACGAACTCGGGCTCGAACATCTGGCCGCTGTGCGGGTCGACGATGTCGACCGGCATGCGCACGTCCTGGGTGTCGGTGGTCATCTGCATGAGCGTGAACCGGAGCGCGTCGGCACCATGCGTGTGGATGACGTCGCGCGGGTCGAGACCGTTGCCGAGGCTCTTCGACATCGGTTGGCCGTGCCCGTCCTGGATGATCGCATGGATGAAGACGTCGCGGTACGGGAGCCGACCGTCCAGGAAGTAGCGCTCGAACATCACCATCCGGCTGACCCAGAGCGTGATGATCTCGCGGCCGGTCGACAGCACGGACGTCGGGTTGAACGACTCGAGGAGGCCGACGGTCTCGGGGTAGTCCTCGGGCCACGGCCAGCCCATCGTCGAGATCGGCCAGAGCGCGCTGGAGAACCACGTGTCGAGCACGTCGGGGTCCCGGGTGAAGCCGTCGGCCTCGAGCGCGGCGACCATCGCGTCCTCGTCCATCGACGTGTCACTGCGATCGAGCCTGCCGAGCGTGGGCTGGGGCGGCACGCAGACCGCCTCCTCGACCTCGTGCTCGGTGATCCGACGGGCGAGGTGGGCCGCCCCGGCGGCGACCCACGCCGAGCTGACGGGCACGGCGGCATCGATCCCGGCGTCGGCGACCTCGGCGGGCGCCTCGCCGATGTCGACGATGCGCACCCACACCGGGATCTGGTGGCCCCACCACAGCTGGCGGCTGACGCACCAGTCGCGGATGCCCTCGTGCCAGGCGTGGTACGTGCGGGCGTACCGCTCGGGGATGATGCGCATCCCGCCGTCGCCCTTGCGATCGGTTCGAGGTGGGACACCCGCCGGCAGCGGTGGCGCCTGGTCGGGGTCCTGGGCGCGGAGTGCCGAGCCGCGCAGCCGGTCGTCGGTGACGGCGACGTACCACTGGTCGCTCAGCCACGGCTCGATCGGCACGTGGCTGCGGTACGAGTGACCGACCGAGTGCTGATACTCACGGACCTCTTCCAAGAGACCGTGCTGCTCGAACCACTCGACGATGGCGGCGCGAGCGGCCTCGCGTGACATTCCGAGGAGTGGACGGGCCTCGTCGCTGACGTCGTCCCAGCCGTACTCGTCGGAGATGGACGCGTCGGGACCGAGCACGTTGACCACGGGAAGATCGTGGCGGAGGCCGATGTCCCAGTCGTTCGTGTCGTGGGCCGGGGTGACCTTCAGGAAGCCCGACGCGTAGCGCGCCTTGGCGTCGGAGCTCTCGGGGTCGGCCATCACGACGTAGTCGTCGGCGATGATGGGGATGACCCGACCGACGATCGGGAGCACGACGCGCGACCCGAGCAGGGAGTCGGCCCTCGGGTCCTGCGGGTTGATCGCGACGGCGGTGTCGCCGAGCATCGTCTCGGGCCGTGTGGTGGCGACGGTCACGTGCCCCGAGCCGTCCTCGAGCGGGTACTGCAGATACCACATGTGGCCGTCGACGTCTTCCATCTCGACCTCGTCGTCGGCCAGGGCGGTGCGGGTCGCAGGGTCCCAGTTGACGAGGCGCTTGCCGCGGTAGACGAGCCCGTCGCGGAACAGCGTGAAGAACGCGTGGCGGACCGCCGTGGCGCACATCTCGTCCATGGTGAAGCGGGTGCGATCGAAGTCGCACGAGGCGCCCATCGCGACGAGCTGGTCGATGATGACCTGCTCGTACTCGTCCTTCCACTCCTGGGTCTTCGCGACGAACGCGTCGCGGCCCATCTCGAGCCGCTTGACGCCCTCGGCCAGGAGCCGCTTCTCGACGACGGTCTGGGTGGCGATGCCGGCGTGGTCGGTGCCCGGCAACCACAGCGTCTCGTCGCCGCACATGCGGTGGTAGCGGATGAGGACGTCTTGCAGGGTGTTGTTGAGCGCGTGCCCGAGGTGGAGCGCGGCCGTGACGTTCGGGGGCGGGATGACGATCGAGTAGGTGCCGCGATCGTCGGCGACCGGCTCGGCGTGGAACACGTCGGACGCGGCCCAGCGGGCCTTCACGTCCGGCTCGGCGTCGGCGGGGACGTAGGCCTTGGGCAGCTCGGTGAGTCGATCGTCGGTGGTGCTCATTCGGCGGCCCAGGGTAGTGGCCACGTGGTCCCGATCACCGGGGCCTTCCCACGGCCGATTCGGCTCGGCGGCCTGCTCAGAGCACCGATTCGTAGATCGCCATCGTCCTCCGCGCGGCGACGTCCCAGCCGAATTCGGTGACCGCTCGCTCGCGGCCCGCGACGCCCATCGCCTGGGCGCGATCGGGGTTGGCCAGCACCTGATTGACCGCGGCCGCGAGCTGTGCCTCGAACTCGACCGTGTCGGCCTCGTCGTAGTGCACGAGGAGCCCGGTCTTGCCGTCGTCGACGACCTCGGGGATGCCGCCCACGTCGCTCGCCACGACCGCGGTCTCGCAGGCCATCGCTTCGAGGTTGACGATGCCGAGCGGTTCGTACACCGACGGGCAGACGAAGACCGTGCCGTGCGTGAGCACCTGACGGACGTCCTCCCTGGGCAGCATCTCGGAGTGCAGATGGACGGCGTCACGGCTGGCACGCAGCGCGGCGACGGCCTCGTCGGTCTCGGCCTCGAGCTCGGGGGTGTCGGCGGCTCCGGCGAGCAGCACCAGCTGTGCCGACTCGTCGAATTGCAGCGCAGCTCGAAGGAGGTGGGGAACGCCCTTCTGGCGGGTGATCCTCCCGACGAAGACGACCGATGGCCGGGCCGGGTCGACACCCAGCCGCTCGAGGACGTCGGTGGCGGGGTCGGGCCGGTACAGCGTCGTGTCGATACCGTTGTGGACGACGTGGACCTTCGCCTCGTCGAGCGACGGGTACGACGCCATGACGTCCTGCTTCGAGCCGTGGCTGACCGCGATCACCGCATCGGCTGCCTCGTACGCGGTCTGCTCGGCCCACGACGAGACGCGGTACCCGCCCCCGAGCTGCTCGGCCTTCCACGGGCGCTGTGGTTCGAGCGAGTGCGACGTGACGACGTGGGGGATGTCGTGGAGCAGCTTGGCGAGGTGGCCACCCATGTTGGCGTACCACGTGTGCGAGTGGACGATGTCGCAGCCCGCGGCCTGGTCGGCCATGGCGAGGTCGGCGGCCAGCGTCCGGATCGCCGGGTTGGCATCGGCGAGCAACGGGTTGTGCTCGGAGTGGGCGACGGCGCCGTCGCGGGGTGCTCCCATGCAGTGCACGTCGACGTCGGCGAGCTTCTCGAGCTCACGGACGAGGAAGTCGACGTGGACGCCGGCGCCACCGTAGACCTCGGGCGGGTACTCGCGGGTGAGGATGCCGATACGCACGATTGGAGCGTACGCCGTGATCGGCGTGGATCGCCCGGGACCTTCGGCCCGTTATCTCCGCGCCGCGGCGGGTGAGGAGTGCCATAGTGGTGCCGGTCACGATCGCCGGCCAGCTCGCGGGAGGACGACGCGTGTCGAGACTGCCGAGTCGCAACTCGAAGGACGACGTGGGGGTGCTGCGGCGGCGCGTCCTCGTCGTCGGATACCCCGTTGACGGGCCCGGTGGCCGAGCCGAGCACGAGACCGGGTCGGCTGCGGCTCACAGGGTTCCCGCGGCTCGGAGGGGTGCATGAGGCTGTTCCTGAGCCACAAGGCCGAGCGCGACAAGGACCGCGCCGAGCGCATCAAGCGTGCGCTCGAGAGCCTCGAGCGGAGCAAGATCTCCGTCTTCGTGTCGTCGGCCGACATTGCGGCTGCCGAGAAGTGGCCGAAGCGGATCCGTGAGGAGCTGCGCGCAGCAGACCTGCTGCTCCTCCTCTACACGGATCCGAACCTCGACTGGGCGTGGTGCATGTACGAGGCCGGCCTCTACGCACGCCTCGACGGTGACCCCGACGACGACGATCCGGTCACGTTCCTGCATCACGTCCGCGGCGTCCCGCCGTCCCAGCTCCGTGACAACCAGGGGGTCAAGGCGACCAAGGGTGAGATCGAGAAGTTCCTCACCGACCTGTTGAAGCAGGCGATCGCGCCGAACGGCAAGCTCACCCCCAAGCGCCGGGAGCGCATCCGAGACGCCGCCAAGGCCATCGCCGCCGAGTTCCCCGACGCCGACACCTATCACGTCAGCTACACCGTCGTGATCGACATCGTGAAGTGGAACCCGGGACGCGGGATACCGCTGCAGTCACGGGTCACGACCACCGGCTCGACGGCCGCCGTTCTCGGGAAGGCCGAGACGGCCGGCATGACGTGGGGCGAGCTCACCGAGAAGTACCGGCCGAAGGGCCGCAAGAAGGCGGCATGGCTCCACGAGCTCGACGAGGCGTTCATCGAGGCGGCCAGGTGCCGGCCCTGCAAGATGGCGCAAGAGACCTTCGAGAGTCACGAAGGCGGGGTGATCCTGCATCCGTTCCTCCACCGGATCGACCGGATCGCCGGACGGCCCGTGCGGGCCGAAGTCGCCTTCGTCGCCGAGGTGGCACCAGCCGACATCGGTGGTCCGGTCTTTGCGATGTTGCGGGCGCTCGAACGCAACAACAGCGAGGTCATCGAAGCGTTCCTCGACACGAGGATCGGCATGCCGGTCCTGCGCAACGACGCCACACCGACCCTGATCCAGCAGCGGCTGCTCCTGATCCAGAACGACATCGCGCGCGCCCGCGTCTTCGAGCGCGACCGCGTCGAGGTCTTCGGGGACACCGCCGCCGACGCGGCGAAGCTCGTCAAGAGGTGGCAGGTCCTGTCCGACAGGCTGAGCCGGAGCTGCGATGCCAAGCGCCCGAACCTGGCGACGATCGCCAAGGGTCTCGACAAGATGCGCGAGACGAACAACGCGCTCAGCAAGCTCGCCGCCGACCGCTACGCCCAGGTCGTCGACGCGCGGCAGTAGCGGCGGCTGGCCGTGCCCCTACTCGGCCGCATCCGGCCGAAGCGACCGGGAGCTCGTGCTACTTCAGGAACTTGCTCGTGGTGTTGTCGGCGAGCACCTTCCCGCCGGTCTGGCAGGTGGGGCAGTAGTGGACCGTGTAGCCGCTGTACTCGACGGCGCGCACGGCGTCGCCGCACACCGGACACGGCTCGCCGGTGCGTTTGTGCACCGAGCTCGGCCGGTCCTTCGACGAGCTCATGTCGGGTCGCGATCGCTCGTACTCGAGGCCCTCGGCGACGGTGGCTGCGATCGCCGCAACCACCAGGTCCGCGCCCTCGGCACCGAGCTTGCCGGTCATCGCAAAGGGGCTGAGCTTGGCGTGGTGGCAGATCTCGTTGGCGAGGCGGCGCCCCAGCCCGGCGATCGACCGCTGGTCGCGGAGGAACCCGTGCAGGCGCTGGTTCTTGGCCCCGAGCAGCTCGACCATCTGCTCGGCCGTTACGGTGTCGGCGTCGGGGCCCAGCACGTCGAGCGGCGGGCTGGTCATCGCATCGCTCGGCGTGAGGCACCACACGCCGGCGCGCCGCTCGGTGCCGGCTTCGGTGAGCAGGAGCGCGGGCCCCTCGTCGAACACGAACCGGGCTTGGCCGCCGCGCGGCTTCGCCGACTGCTTCTCGTCGACGAGGAGCCGGCCACCTTGCATGAGGTGCACGGCGAAGTGGACCGATTCGAATTCGAGCAGCAGGTACTTCCCCCGCCGCCCGACCCCCCGGAGGGGCTGCCCGTAGGCCTCGTCCGGCGCCGGGAGCGCGGTCCGCAGCGCCGTGAACTTGATCGGCACGAACCGGGTCAGGACTCGGCCGTCGAACCGGTCGGCGAGGCGCTCGGCGTGCGCTTGGACCTCGGGCAGCTCGGGCATGTCACTCGTAGCGGGTGCGCTCGCGCACGGTCGTGAAGACCTGCTCGAGTGCGCCGAAGACCGGCTGGGCGTCGATCAGCGCCTGGTGCTCGCCGTAGAGGCGGATGCGACCCGTGATGAACGCCTCCTGTGCGTTCAGCTCGCCCGTGGCGACGCCGACCGCGGTCTCCCAGCTCTGCTCCATCTTGACGTCTTCCGGGTCGGCCGCCCCGGCGCCGAACGCAGCCTCGCCATCGGCGACCTGCAGGTGGTACGTGACGTCGCCCTCGGGTCCGTCGGTGACGACCTGGGTGACGCCGACCGTGTGCTCGGCCGCGAGTGCGGAGAGCGTCTCGCTCTCGGCCACCTCGCGGGTCAGCTCGCGGATCCAGGCCAGGCTCAGGTAGCGGACGTCCTCGCTCATCAGGCCTCCTAGTCTGCCGGATCGTGACACCGGCCGACGACCTCCCACACGCGTCCGCTGCGGTGGAGGAGTGGGTGTTCGCGGCGTGGACGGCCGACGGCCGCCTGGGATTCGTGTCCGGCCATCGCCTGGTCGGACGCCTGGCGTGGTACTGGACGGCGCTGGTGCAGCGTGGGCACCCGCTGCTGCACGTGACCGAGTGGGAGGTGCCGCGACGCGCCGATCCGTTCATCGTGAAGGCGCCCGAGATGTGGGCCGAGCACCATTGCGTCGCGCCGATGGAGCAGTGGTCGATCGGCAACGAGGCGCACGCGGTGGCACTCGACGATCCGGCCGACGCCCTGGGCCGCGCCTACGGCGTACCGACCCCCATGGCGTCGGATCTCGAGTGGTATGCCGCCTCGCCGCCGGTCGCCGTGCGGGATGGGTTCGAGCAGGCGGGGGTGGTGCACGGGCTGATCGAGCTGCTCGACCGCCCGAACGTGGAACTGGCCGAGGCCCCCGCTCACCGGTGGCACCGGTGGAGCGACGACCCCGGCCTGTCCCCCCTCTCCCTGGAATCGGCCGTGGCACACACGGGGCTGCGAGCGCCGTTCGCGTTCCCCGATGGCTCGGTGGCCGACTGGGTGCTCAGTCCTGCTGGTTGGCGCTCACGGGCTCGGGCTCGCTGATCGGCTCGTCGGGGTCGCCCGGGGGTTCGGTGGCGTGCTCGGCGGGGGGCGTGCTGCGGAGGGCGGCGGTGGGGCTCGGGAGTGCCCTCTCGGCCCGCCGGCGACGCTCGGTGCGTGTGATCAGCAGGGCGATCGCGCCGATCACGACGGCGACCCCCAGGAAGGGAGCCAGCACTGCCAGCACGAAGCCGAGCGCGAAGAACACCGCGACGAACGCGTTCCAGCCCGTGGCGAAGGCGTCGCCGATGCCCTCGTCGGTCTCGGGCACGGGTTCGGGCACGGCGGCGGTCGGCACGACCTCGATCGTGATCGTCGAGAGTGCGACGCGGTCGCTGAGGTTGCGCTGCTGGGCCTCGAGCTGCTCGAGCTCGGTCTGCCGGCGGGTCAGCTCGCTCTCGAGCGAGACGAGGTCGTTCAGGTCGGTCGCCTGCTCCATGAAGCCGCGCACGTTCTCGACGCTCTGACGGGCGTTGCTGATCCGGACGTCGAGGTCGATCAGCTGCTCGGTCACGTCGCGGGCGCTCTGGTTGATCGACTGCACCGTGCCGGTGTCGTCGAGCCCGCTCAGGAAGCGGTCGACCGCACCCGGTGGCACCTTCACGGTCAGCACGGCGAAGTCGTCGCCGTTGTCGTCGGCGGCGCCGTAGTCGACGTTGCTCGACGCAACGCCGCCGCCCAGCGACGACGCAGTGGCCATGATCGATGCGACGGTGCGCTGGACGTTGTCGCTGCTGACCACCACGCCCATCTCGATGATGACGTCGCGGCCGATGACCCCGATGTCGAAGCCGCCATCCTGCTCGGGTGCTTCACGGGTGGCGACGAAGTCGTCGCCGGTGTCCGCTGCGGCGTCGTCGGCCGCAGCATCGTCCACCGCTGCGTCGACGCCCGCTTCCTCGTCGGCCGTGGCGTCGTCGCCACCGTCGTCGTCGTCACCTCCGCAGGCAGCGAGGACCAGTGTCCCGCTGACGATGACGGCGCCGATCGTTCGGCGCCTCCTGATCGGTGCTGCTGTGTTTCTCCCCATGACTGGTTCGACGTGCCGCGACGCGCTCCGGTTCCCGTGCCACACTCGACGGCCGACATGCAGTACCAGCGCGACATCCTCGACGAGTTCGCCGAGAGCCGGAAACCGAGGCAGTACCCGACGATCGAGGTGGCCAACGGCCTCGTCGCCGAGGACCGTTCGAGCGGCTTCGTCGGTGACGTCGTGCGATGGAACCACGAGGCCGTCACGCTGCGAGACCGCAAGCAGCACCTGCGCCACTTCACGTGGAAGCCCGGCGGCTTCCTGTTCGAGGGCGAGCCGGTCACGCTCGTGCGCCCGGCGCAACGGGCGACGGCGACGCAGCGGGTCACCGCCTCCGGCTCGGTCGCTGCCGATCGCTCGGCGGGCGCCCGGGTGGCCAGGGCGAGCCGGATCTGGGTCGAGGGCAAGCACGACGCCGAGCTGCTCGAACACGTCTGGGGCGACGATCTGTGTGAGCTCGGCGTCGTCGTCGAGCCGCTCCACGGGGCAGATGAGCTGGCCGCGGCGGTGCTCGGCTTCCAGCCGAGCGCCGAGCGGCTATTGGGCGTGCTGCTCGACCACCTCGTTCCGGGCTCGAAGGAGAG
>JAAUYD010042428.1_pt1 | contig 17172 bp, 10 predicted proteins | sample 7278101 | NCBI WGS metagenome assembly JAAUYD01 (sample SAMN14350128, study PRJNA611818) | marine sediment metagenome | isolation source: surface marine sediment (0.6m) | place: French Polynesia: Moorea | collected 2018-08 | reverse complement strand
CGCTGCGCGAGCTGCCACGGTGCGGCGGGGGAGGGCGACGCCGAGGAGGGCGTGCCCTGGCTCGCCTGCCAGCACCACGCCTATCTGCTGCGGCGCGCGCGTCAGCTCGCGTCCTGGGGGCGGAACGCGCATCCCGAGACGTCGCCCCCACTCGCGCGCATGACCGATGCCGAGCTGCGGGCGGCGATGGACTACGCCGCGCGGCTGTCCGGGGTGGTCGCCGAGGCGGCGCCCGCCGCCACCGAGCCCGCCGCCTGACCCGGCGGGCGGTGCCCGTGCTCCGCCTCCGCGCGGGGGCTGCGCTACGTAGATGGGTCGGCGCGCGCGCCCCCCACCCGAGAACCGGAGAGCCCTGGTGACGAGCTCCGTGAAGAGGATCAAGAGCCCGAGCCGCAGCGCTCGCTCGCTGGCCGCGGCGCTCGCTCTGCTCCTGCTCGCCGCCTGCGGCGAGCAGGCGGCGCCCGTCGTGCCCGAGGCGGGGGCGGCGCCCCGGCCCGCGCCCGAGGCCGAGCCGCTCTTCGAGGTCGACACGGCGCTGGTCCGAAGGGGCTCGATCCTGCAGCGGATCTCGGCGCCCGGCAGCCTCGTCGCCCGGCGCGAGAGCCGCATCGGGCCCGAGGTGCGCGGCCGGATCGCCGAGATCTTCGTCGAGGAGGGCGACCGCGTGGCGGCGGGCGACCCGCTCTTCCGCATCGACCGCGAGCCCTACGAGCTCGGCCTCCGCCAGGCGCGCGCCCGGCTCGACAGCGCGAAGGCGCAGCGCAAGCAGGTCGCCACCGACCTCCAGCGCGCGCGCAAGCTCCTCAGCCAGAACGTGGTCTCCGAGAACGAGATCGACAAGCTGCGCACGTCTTCCGAGGTCGCCGAGGCGCTGGTGCGCGAGGCCGAGGAGGCCGTCGCGCTCGCCCAGCGCAACCTCGATCACACCCTCGTGCGCGCGCCCTACGCGGCGAGCGTCGCCGCGCGGCTCGAGGACGAGGGCACCACCGCGCTCGTGCAGCCGCAGACCATCGTGGTCGTGCTGCAGGAGACGAGCGAGCTCGACGCGCAGGCGACGATCCCCGAGATCCACTTCAGCGCGATCCGTGTGGGCGACCCGGCGCTGCTGCACGTCGAAGGGCTCGCGCATCCCATCGCGACCAGCGTCACCGCGGTCGGCGACGCGGTCGACCCCGCCACGCGCACGTTCATCGTCAAGATGCGCGTGCCCAACGACGAGCGCCGGCTCAAGGCCGGCATCTTCGCCGAGGTCGAGATCCTGCCCCGCGCGAAGAGCGAGGTGGTGCTGGTGCCGCGCGAGGCGGTGCGCCACGAAGATGGCGAGGCGCTCGTGCTCGCCGTGCGCGACGGGCGCGCGGTGCCGGTCATCGTCCGGCTCGGCGTCGCGTCGGAGGACGCGGTCGAGGTGCTGCACGGCGTGCGCGTCGACGACGAGATCGTGGTGGGCGAGCACGCGCGCACGCTCGGGCCTGGCATGCGCGTGCGAGCGCGAGACACCGGCGGTGCGCTCGATGGGGCCGCGAGCGGCGCCGGCGGCGCGCCCGATCGCGTCTCGACCGCGGCAGGCGCCGAGTGAGGCTCGCCGACGTCGCGATCCGGCGCCCCGTCTTCGCCGTGATGTTGATCGGCGGGCTGGTGGTGCTGGGTCTCGTCTCGATCCCGCGCCTCGGCGTCGACCTCTGGCCGCGGGTCGAGTTCCCGCTCGTCACCGTCAGCACGGTGCTCGTCGGCGCGGCTCCCGAGACGATGGAGCGCGAGGTCACCGAGATCCTCGAGGAGTCGGTGAACACCATCGAGGGCATCCGCTCGCTGCGCAGCGACTCGAGCGACTCGCTCTCGATCCTCTTCGTCGAGTTCGAGCTCGAGTACGACATCCAGGAGAAGCTGCAGCAGGTTCGCGAGAAGGTGTCGGCGGTGCGCGCCGAGCTGCCCGACGACGTCGAGGAGCCGGTCGTCGGCCGGATCGACCCCGACGCCAGCCCGGTGCTCGCGGTCATGCTGTCGGGGCCGTACTCGATCCGCGAGATCAGCGAGTTCGCGGACAAGCGCGTGAAGACGCGGATCGAGCGGGTGCCCGGCGTCGGCAGCGTGAAGCTGGTCGGTGCGCGGCCGCGCGAGATCCGCATCTGGATCGACCCGCTGCGGCTCGCCGGCCACGGGCTCGCGGTGGACGAGGTGCTCGCCGCGCTGCGCAGCGAGCACGTCGAGCTGCCCGGTGGCCGCATCGAGACGGCCCGCGCCGAGTACGCGCTCAAGACCGAGGGCCGCCTCACGAGCGCCGAGGCGTTCGCCGACATCGTCGTCGCCGAGCGGGGCGGTCGGGTGGTGCACCTGCGCGACGTCGCGACCGTCGAGGACGGGCTCGCCGAGCAGCGCACGCTCTCGCGTCTGAACGGCCGGCGCGGCGTGGCGTTGCAGATCCGGCGCCAGACGGGCGAGAACACGGTGCGCGTCGTCGACGCCGTGAAGGCCGAGCTCGTCGAGCTCGAGGCCGACCTGCCCGACGGCTACGAGATGCTGCTCGCGATCGACAGCTCGCGCTTCATCCGCAGCTCGATCCGCGACGTGGCAACCGCGCTGGCCTGGGGCGCGCTGCTCGCCGCGGTGGTCGTCCTCTTCTTCCTGAGAAACCTGCGCACGACGCTCATCGCCGGCGTGACGATCCCCGCCGCCCTCGTGGCGACCTTCTCCTTTCTCTATCTGTTCGACTTCACGATCAACACGATGACCCTGATGGCGCTCGCGCTCTCGATCGGCCTGCTGATCGACGACGCCATCGTCGTGCTCGAGAACGGCTACCGGCACATGGAGAAGGGCCACCCGCCCGAGGAGGCCGTCTCGAAGGGCACCGACGAGATCGGGCTCGCCGTGATCGCGACCTCGCTGGCGGTCTGTGGCGTCTTCGTGCCGATCGCGTTCCTCACCGGCGTCGTCGGGCAGTTCTTCCGCGAGTTCGGCCTGACGGCGGCGGCCGTGGTGATGACGTCGACGCTCATCGCGCTCACCCTGACGCCGATGCTCTGCGCCCGCTACGTGCGGCTGCGCGCCGAGCACGGTGCGATGTGGCACGCCCTCGAGCGGGGCTACCGCGCGCTCGAGGCGCGCTATCGCGTGGTGCTCGCCTGGGGGCTGCGGCATCGGCTCGCGGTGGTGGCGCTGGCGCTGGCGGCGCTGGTCGGCGGCCTCGCGATCGGGCGCACCGTGCCCATCGACTTCGTCAACTCGGACGACAGCAGCGAGTTCAACGTCTGGGTGAAGCTGCCGCTCGGCTCGACGCTCGATCGCACCCGGATCGTGACGGGCGAGCTCGAGACGGCGCTGCTCGACATGGCCGAGGTGAACGCCGTCTTCACCACGATCGGCGCAGGCTCGCTCGGGCGGGTCAACGAGGCCTCGCTCTTCGTGCAGCTCGTTCACAAGAGCGAGCGGCGCGCCAGCCAGCAGCAGGTCATGGCCGCGATCCGCGAGCGGGTCGGGCAGCTCGGCCTGCCCCTCGATGACTGGGCGGTCGAGGAGCTGAGCATGATCTCGGGCTTCGGCGGCCGCCACTCCGAGCTGATGTACTCGGTGCGCGGGCCGGACATCGGCCGACTCCAGTACTACGCCGGCAACCTCGCCGAGCGGATGCGGCAGAGCGGGGGCTACGCAGACGTCTTCCTCTCGTACGAGGTGGGCAAGCCCGAGATCGCGCTCGAGATCGCGCGCGAGCGCGCGGCCGACCTCGGCGTGCCCGCGGCGCGCATCGGCAGCACGATCACCGCGCTCTTCGCCGGCGTCGACGCCACCACGTTCGAAGACGGGGGCGAACGCTACGACGTGCGCGTGCAGATCCGTCCCCAGGATCGCGACGACGTCGCCGCGCTCGACCTCGTGCGCGTCCGATCGACCAGCGGCGCGCTGATCCCGCTGCGCAACCTGGTCACGCCGCGCATCGGCAGCGGGCCGGTCGACATCGAGCGAGAGAACCGGACCCGGGTCATCACCATCTACGCGAACCTGACCGATCGGGCCGCGGCCGATGCCGACGCGCAGATCTCCCGCTGGGCCGCCGAGCTCGGGATCGGCGGCGACTACGAGTTCGACGCCGTCGGGCCCTCGAAGCGCCTGCGCGAGACCACCGCGGCGATCCAGTTCGCGTTCATGCTCGCGCTCGTCGCGATCTACATGATCCTCGCCGCGCAGTTCGACTCGTTCGTCCACCCATTCACGATCATGCTCTCGGCGCCGCTCTCGTTCGTCGGCGCCTTCGCGGCGGTGCGCCTCGCCGGCATGAGCCTCGACGTCATGGGTCAGATCTCGTTCCTGATGCTGATGGGCATCGTGATGAAGAACGGCATCCTGCTCGTCGACTACACCAACACCCTGCGCGCGCGGGGCCTTGCGCTGCACGACGCCGTGCTCGAGGCCGGCCCGACCCGGATGCGCCCCGTGCTGATGACCGCTGTGTCGACGATCTTCGGCATGCTGCCGGTGGCGCTCGGCCTCGGGGACGGCTCGGAGTGGCGCGCGCCCATGGGCGTGGTCGCCATCGGCGGCCTCACGACCTCGACCCTGCTGACCCTGATCGTGGTGCCCGTCGTCTACACCCTGATGGACGACCTGCAGACCGGGCTCGCGAGGGGCCTGCGCGCCGGGCGCCGCTGGATCGGGCTCGCCGAGTCCTAGGGCCCGCCTCGCCCCGCGGTGCCCCTGCACGCTGGCCCGCCCGACTCGCCCGGCACGACGGCCGGTGCATCGTCTAGTCTCTCGGTCATGACCGAAGGCGTCGTCCAGCACGTGATCGCCGAGGCGGGCCAGCGCATCGACGCGGCTCGTCGCCCCGTCTTCGCGCGCTTCGCCGAGCACCTGCTCGCGGGCGTCGAGTCGCACCCGACCGGCGGCGAGGGCGCGCTGGCGGCGCTCGCCGCAGAGGCCTTCGAGTGGCTCTCGCTGCGGCCGCCGGGCGAGATCATGGTGCGCGTCACCAACCGGGACGATCGGCCGGGGCACACGATCCTCGAGGTGCTGCAGGACGACCACCCCTTCATCCTCGACACGCTCGAGCTGCTGCTCGCCCGGGTCGGTGTGCAGCAGCGCTTCGTCATCCATCCGATCGTGCAGATTCAGCGCGACGACTCGGGCCGCCTGCTCGACGTCGCACCGGCTGCGAACGGGTTCGCGAGCGAGTCGTACGTCTACATCGAGTTCGTTCCGCCGACCGACGATCGCGGGCAGATCGCCGGGCTCACGCGCGGCGTGCACGAGGTGATGGGGTGGGTGAACGACGTGACCGAGGATCATCGCCGGATGATCCGTCAGGTGCGCGAGCTCAACGCGAACCTCGAGTTCGCGGGCCCCGCGCTCGAAGGCGGCGTCGAGCGCGCGGAGCGCGTGCAGAGCTTCCTCGACTTCATCATCGACGGGCGCTTCGTCTTCGTCGGCATGCGCCGCTATCGCGTGAAGGGCGCAGCCGGTGACGGCGACGAGCTCGAGGTGCAGATCGTCCCGGGCACCGGCCTCGGGATGTGGCGCGACGACCGCTCGAGCCGGCTCGTCGACGCGCAGCGCGGGAAGGACATCCCCTACGAGGTCCTCGAAGACCTCGAGGATCCTCGCGTCATCCTGATCAGCAAGTCGCGGCTCGAGTCACGCATCCACCGCGCCGGCCGACTCGATCGCATCGTCGTCAAGGAGCACGACGAGCAGGGCCACGTCGTCGGCTTCTCGATCCTGATGGGCCTGTTCACGCGACGGGTGCTGCGCACGCCCGGGTCCCAGATCCCGCTCCTCTCCGAGCGGCTTCGCCAGCTCGTCGAGCGCCTGGGCCTGACGTATGGCTCGCACGCCCACCAGGCGATCGTGACCGCCTTCGACTCGTTGCCGATCGAGCTGCTGGTGGGCGCCGACGTCGATCGCCTCGCCGACCTGCTGCCCGAGCTCGTCGCCGCGGCTTCGTCGAAGTCGGTGCGACTCGTGACGCGAACGCATCCGCGCGGTCGGCTGCTCTATGCGGCGATCCTGATCCCCCGCGAGCACTATCGCGAGGATCTGCGCGCCGGCATTCGCGCACTGCTCGAGGAGCGCACGGGCGCCCGCTTCATCGACGATCGCACCTCGTTCGTCGAAGAGGGCGCGGCGATCGTGCACTGCTTCTGCACCGCCGCCGAGGGCGAGACGATCCGGGCCGACCTCGAGCTGCTCGAGGAGGAGGTGCGCGAGCTCTGCTCGCCCTGGGAGGACCGGCTCCTCGAGTCGCTCCGGCAGCGCTACGAGCACGAAGAGGCCTCGCGGCTCGCGGCTCGATGGGAGCGCGCCTTCCCCGAGGCGCTGCAGCGCGGGACCGACCCGAGGGATGCCGTGCGCGACGTCGAGGGGCTCGAGCAGCTCGCGTCGACGGGCGAGCCGCAGAGCGCACTGTACTTCGACGAAGGGGACGACGAGCGTGAGACCTCGACCTTGCGCCTCTATCTCGCCGAGAGCCCGCTGCTCTCGGACGTGCTGCCCATCGCCGACCACTTCGGGCTCCGCGTGCTCGACGCGCGACTCTTCGAGATCGAGCCGGCCGATCGACCCGAGGCCTGCATCGAGTCGCTCCGGATCCTGCCGCTCGGGCGCACCCAGGCCGACCTCGATGAGCTGAGCCCGCGACTCGGCGCCGCGCTGCGGGCGGCGCTCGGCGGTACGACGCCCAGCGACGCTCTGAACGGACTCGTGCTCGGTGCCGGTCTCGACTGGCGACAGGTCGACCTGCTGCGCGCCTACGTCGAGTACTTCCAGCAGATCCAGGGCGTGCTCTCGCGGCCCTATCTCGTGCGCGTGCTGCTCGAGAACCCGGTCGCCGCGCGCATGCTGGTCGACACGTTCGAGAACCGATTCGATCCCGAGATCGAAGACTCGGAGCGCGAGCGCCGAGCCGACGAGCTCGAAGAGTCGTTCGAGGCCTATCGCGACCGCATCGCGGCGCTCAACGAAGACCGCGCCCTGTACGGCTTCTACCGGCTGATCCGCGCCACGCTGCGGACGAACTTCTTCGCGCCCGTATCGGAGCCGCACCGCGTGGTGCTGAAGCTCGACTCGAGCGCGATCGAAGAGCTCTCCGGCGTCGTCCCGTATCGCGAGATCTGGGTGCACTCCGCCGATCTCGCGGGCATCCACCTGCGCGGCGGACCCGTCGCGCGCGGTGGGCTGCGCTGGAGCGATCGGCACGACGACCTGCGCGTCGAGATCCTCGGGCTGATGAGCACGCAGATGCTCAAGAACGGCATCATCGTGCCGGTCGGCGCGAAGGGCGGCTTCGTGCTGCGTCGCGAGGGGCAGTCGCCGGCCGAGGCGCGCGAGGAGGCCGATGCCCAGTACCGGCACTTCATCGCGAGCCTGCTCGACGTGACCGACAACCTCTCGCCCGAAGGCAAGGTGCTGCCGCCGCCGGGCGTGCGGCGCCTCGACGGCGACGACCCGTACCTCGTCGTGGCCGCCGACAAGGGCACCGCACACCTCTCCGACACGGCGAACGAGATCGCGCTCGCGCGCGACTTCTGGCTGGGCGACGCCTTCGCCTCGGGCGGCAGCGAGGGCTACGACCACAAGCGCTACGCGATCACCGCCCGCGGCGCGTGGGAGTGCGTGAAGCATCACCTCGCCGAGCTCGGCATCGATCCCGAGGAGCAGGACTACGAGGTCGCCGGCATCGGCGACATGTCGGGGGACGTCTTCGGCAACGGCCTGCTGCTGATGCGGCGCGCGAAGCTGATCGCGGCCTTCGATCACCGCCACGTCTTCCTCGACCCCGATCCCGAGCCCGCGGTGGCCCACGCCGAGCGCCAGCGCGTCTTCGATCTCGAGCGCTCCACCTGGGAGGACTACTCGAAGGACGCGCTCTCGCCGGGCGGCGGCGTCTGGCCCCGCTCGGCCAAGAGCGTGCCGATCCCCGAGCCGCTGCAGGCGCGCCTCGGGCTCGGTGCACAGGCCAGCGGTCAGGACGTCGTGCGCGCGATCCTCGCCCTCGACGTCGACGTGCTCTGGCATGGCGGCATCGGTACGTACGTGCGCGCCTCGCACGAGACCGACGGCGAGGTGGGCGACCGCGCCAACGACGCCGTGCGCATCGACGCGCGCCAGCTGCGCGCGCGCATCGTGGGCGAAGGCGGCAATCTCGGGCTCACCCAGGCGGCGCGGGTGGAGGCCGCCGAGCACGGCGTCCTGCTCGACACCGATGCGATCCACAACAGCGCCGGCGTCGACCTCTCGGACCACGAGGTCAACTACAAGATCGCGCTCGCTCCGCTCGTGCGTTCGGGCCGGCTCGATCGGGACGCGCGGCGCGAGCTCGTGTTCGCCGTGGCCGACGAGGCGTGCGAGGCGGTGCTCGCGCACAACCGTGCGCAGGCGCTGTCGATCTCGCTCGACCAGGTGCGCTCGCGGCAGGATCCCGAAGCGTTCGCGAGCGCGATCACCAATCTCTGCGAGCACGCGGGGCTCCAGCCGAGCGACCTCGGCCTGCCCGACGCCGAGACGGTGCACGCGAGAGCGGGTGAGGGCCGCGGGCTTCCGCGCCCCGAGCTGGCGGTGATCCTCGGGCTCGCGAAGCTGCAGGCCCAGGCCGCGCTCGAGCGCGACGACTTCACGGGGAGCCCGTATCTCGAGCCGACGTATCGCGGCTACTTCCCGAAGCGCTTCCGCGAAGAGTGGGCCGACGCCCTCGACGCGCACTCGCTGCACGGTCGCATCACCTCGCTTCGCGTCGTGAACCACCTCGTCGACGCGGGCGGCTCGACGCTCTTCACTTCGCTGCAGGCCGAGCTGGGCACCGACGCCGCGACGACGGCGTCGGCGCTGCTGATGGCCGAGGACATGATGCGCGTCGAAGAGGTGCGCACCCAGATCGCCAGCGAGTGGACGGCGCCGCGCATCGACCTCTATGCCGCGCTCATCGAGCTCGAGGAGGGCGTCCGCATGGTGGCGCGCTTCCTCGTGAAGTCGGGCATCGCCGCGCTCGATGCCGAGCGAGCCGAGCGCTGGCGCGACGCGCTCGACGCGCTCTTCGGCGGCATCCGCGGGTTCCTCGCGCGGGGCGAGCTGAGACGCCTCGACGAGCGCTGCGAGCGGCTCTGCGCGCGCGGCCTCAGCGATGCCGTCGCCGAGCGGGTCGCGTGCCTGCCGCTCGTCGATCGCGGGCTGAACATCCTGCGCGTCGTCGAGTCGACGTCGACACAGATGCTCTCGACCGCGCCGATCTACACGCGGCTCGGCGAGGCGGCGGGGCTCAACTGGCTCTACGAACGACTCGTCTTCGTCCACTCCGCCACGTACTGGGATCGCATCATCCTCTCCGATCTCAGGCAGGGGCTGCTCGACCTGCAGCGCGCGCTCACCGAGCACGTGCTCGCGCGTGATCCCGAAGACCCGGCGGGTGCGGCCGAGGCCTTCCTGGCCGAGCACGGCGAGGAGATCACCGGCATCCGCGAGCTGCAGCAGCGCGCGGCGACGGGCGCGACGACGAGCGCGCTCGCTGCGATCGCCGCGCGTTGCGAGCGGCTGCGACCCGACCGCGCGTAGGCCGCCTCCGCTGCAGACGGAGCGGGGGCCAATGCACGCGGTGGGGAGAACTGCCCCACCATCTCGATGCGTCGAACACTACCGATCACTCGCGTGCTGTCACGTACGCGACATCGGGGCAATCTGGGTCGCGACGCCGACGCGGGCTCGCACGTCGATCCCTCATTACGAATTCGAATCGATCAGTGCTAGCGACGTTTCCACGCGCATGTCACGATGACCATGAAGCGTGGCTCCTCTCGCCCCCGCTACGAGGAGCGTCGACGCATTCGTCGATGACGTGGAAGGCGAGCGAGAGGAGCGAAGCGAGCAGAGCGCTTGTGATCGGGAGCGTGCACGAGGAGGTCCTCCGTGGGCTTGCGCCTCAGACTGCACGGCAGCGTTCAAGGGGTCGGCTTTCGCCCCTGGGTGTCGCGCCTCGCGCGCGATCTCGATCTGCGCGGCTCGGTCGCCAACGCCGTCGACGGCGTCTGGATCGACGCCTTCGGCACCGACGAGTCGCTCGATCGCCTGCGGCGCGAGCTCGCTGCTCCCGCGCTCGTCGGCGCCCGTGTCGAGTCGATCGACGTCACGCCGCTCCCCGATACCGAAGCCCCGTGTGTGTTCACGATCGAAGAGAGCCGGTCGGCCGGTCGGCTCGATCGCGGTGAGCGACAGGTCGACGTCGCCCCCGATCTCCCGGTCTGCGACGCGTGTCTCGCCGAGATCGACGATCCGGCGTCGCGGCGCGCGGGCTATGCGTTCACGAGCTGCGTGCACTGCGGGCCCCGCTACACGCTCGTGCGTGAGCTGCCCTGGCAGCGTGCCCGCACCACGATGGCCGCGTTCGCGCTCTGCGATGCCTGTCGCGCCGAGTTCGACACCCCCTCCGATCGGCGGCATCACGCAGAGGCGACCGCCTGCCCCGCGTGCGGGCCGACCCTCTCGCTCGCCGTGCCGGGCTCGGATCACGTGCTCGAAGGCGATGCGGCGCTCGATGCAGCGCTCGACGTGCTGCGCGCCGGCGGCCACGTCGCGGTGCTCGGCGTCGGCGGCTTCCACCTCGCATGCGATGCACGCGACGAGCGGGCCGTGCGCCGGCTGCGCGCGCGCAAGCAGCGTGCGCGCAAGCCCTTCGCGGTGATGGTGCGCACCCTCGCCGAGGTCGAGAAGCTCGCGTGGGTCGACGACGCCGAGCGTGCGCTGCTGCGCTCCGAAGCGCGGCCGATCGTCCTCATGCGGCGGCGCGAGGATGCGGGGCTCGCGCCTTCGCTCGCGCCCGGGCTCCCGATGCTGGGCGCGATGCTCGCGTATACGCCGCTGCACGCGATGCTGCTGCGGCGCTTTGGCGGCCAGCTGGTGATGACCTCGGCGAATCGATCGGGCGAGCCCATCCCGTATCGCGCCGAGCAGGCCGAGGCCGATCTCGCGGATCTCTGCGACGCGATCCTCGCGCACGACCGTGCGGTCGAGGCACCCTGCGACGACTCGGTCGTGTCGAGCAGCGAATGCGGTCCGATCTGGCTCCGCCGCTCGCGCGGGCACGTCCCGCGCCCGATCCGGCTCGCCCACCCGGTGCGGCAGAGCGTGCTCGCCCTCGGCGGACAGTGGAACGACACGATCTGCGTCGGCAAGGGGGGGCACGTCTGGCCGAGCGCGCACATCGGCGACCTCGAGTCGCCGGCGAGCGTCGATCGACTCGAGGAGACCACCCGTCGCTGGCTGCGATGGCTCGACCTCGAGCCCGAGATCGTGGCCCACGATCTCCACCCGGCGTACGAGTCGACGCGCATGGCGACGGCGTGGCGGGGCGCGCGGGTGATCGGCGTCCAGCACCATCACGCCCACATGGCGGCCGTGCTGGGCGAGCACGGCGTCGAAGGCCCGGCGCTCGGTCTGGTCTGGGATGGCACCGGCGCGGGGCTCGACGGTTCTGCCTGGGGCGGGGAGCTCTTCTGCGGCGACGCAGCGGCCGTGCGCCGCGTGGCGACCTTCCGGCCGATCGCGCTCGCGGGCGGGGAGCAGGCGATCCGCGAGCCGTGGCGACTGGCGCTCGCGCTGCTCGACGACGCCTTCGTCGGGCGCCCGCCCGTCGATGCGCTCGCGCTCTTCGACACGGTGCCGCGCGATCGCCGCCAGGCCGTGGAGGCGATGCTCTCACGAGACGGCCTCTGCGCCCGGGCGCACGGGGTGGGCCGCTACTTCGATGCGATTGGTGCGCTCGTGCTGTGCACGCCGCGCGTCTCGCATCAGGGCGAGCTGGCGCAGGCGCTCTGCTTCGCTGCGGACCGTCGACCGGCGCCACCCTACGCGTTCGAGATCGACCGCTCGGGGCCGGTCTGGCAGATCGACCTGCGCGCGGCCGTGCGCGCCCTCGCGGACGACGTCGCCTCGGGCGTGGCGCCCGGCGAGGTCGCCGACCGATTCCACGCGACGCTCGTCGCTGCCGGTGCGCTCGCGCTCGAGTCGGCGCTGCCGCTGCTGCGAGAGGCGCAGGCCGATGCTGCGGGCTCGCGCCCGCGCGCCGTCCTGGCGGGCGGCTGCTTCCAGAGCCCGCTCCTCGTCGAAGGCTTCGAGCAGCACCTCGCGCGCACGTTCGACGTGCTGCGGGCAAGTGCGCTGCCGCCGGGCGACGGCGGGCTCGCGTTCGGCCAGGTGATCGTCGCGGACGCGATCGCACGTCGGCAGGAGGATTGACCCATGTGTCTCGGCGTTCCCGGTCGCATCGTGGCCATCGACGGCTCCACCGCTCGCGTCGAGTTCTGGGGCGTCGAGCGCGAGGTGAGGCTCGACGTCGTCGACAGCGACGTGTCGGTCGGCGACTACGTGCTGAACCACGTCGGCTTCGCGATCCGGCGCATCCCCGACGAGGAGGTCGAGGAGACGCTGCAGCTCTACGACCAGATCCTGAGCGAGCTCGAGCGCGAGGACCTGATGGCGGCGGACGTCCGCGGCGAGATGCAGCTCGAGCAGCCTGAACGCGGAGGCGGAGATGTCTGAAGCTCTGGCCGACAACACGACCGAGCGCTCACCGCTCGAGTTCCGCGACCCCGAGCGCGGGCGGGCGCTGGTCGACGCGATCGCGCGCTGGACGGAGGACCGCGCGGACGAGCCGGTGTCGATCATGCACGTCTGCGGCAGCCACGAGCAGGCGATCGCGCGCTACGGCCTGCGCAGCGTGCTGCCGCCCGGCGTACGCGTGATCACCGGGCCCGGCTGCCCGGTCTGCGTGACCGACGCACCCGAGATCGACGAGGCGGTGTCGCTCGCGCACTCGGGCCTGCGCGTGCTGACCTACGGCGACATGCTGCGGGTGCCCGGCTCGTTCGGGTCGCTCGACGATGCCCGGGCCGAGGGCGCCCGGGTCGAGGTCGTCTACAGCATCTCGAAGGCCATCGAGGCGGCCGCGCGCCAGCCCGACGAGCCCGTCGTGTTCTTCGCCACGGGCTTCGAGACGACGGCGGTCGCCACCGCCGCGGTGCTGCTGCGCGAGCTGCCGCCGAACTTCACGGTGCTCTCCGCCCACAAGTACATCCCGCCCGTGATGGAGATCGTCGCCGAGATGCCCGAGACGCGGGTCGAGGGCTTCCTCGCCGCCGGACACGCCGCGAGCATCACCGGCTGGGGCGTCTTCGAGCCCTTCGTCGCGCGGCACGGCCTGCCCGTCGCGATCGGCGGCTTCGAGCCCCTCGACCTGCTCGCCGGGATCGCGCGCCTCGTCGAGCGCGTGGTGCGCGGCGAGGCGCAGGTCGACAACTGCTTCCCGCGCATGGTGAGCCGCGAGGGCAACGGCCGCGCGCAGGCGCAGCTCTGGTCGGTCTTCGAGCCGGCCGGCGGCGTCTGGCGCGGGATCGCCCGCGTGCCCAACGGCAACCTGCGCCTGCGTGATCGCTTCGCCCACGTCGACGCGCGCCGTCGCTTCGAAGACCGGCTCGCTGGCGGCGCACGCGCCGGCGCGCAGGCCGGGCGTCGCGCCGACGAGTGCCGCTGCGGCGACATCATGGCCGGGATCGTGACGCCCACCGATTGCCCGCTCTACGGCGCGCCGTGCACGCCGAACACGCCGATCGGCGCCTGCATGGTGTCGGCTGAGGGCACGTGTCGGATCTGGAGCGAGTACGGAGGCCATCCCGTGCTGGAGGCGAGCGCATGAGCCGCGACGACCGCATCGACCTGCGCCACGGCGCCGGGGGCCCGGCGATGCGCCGACTGGTGCGCGACGTGTTCGCGCGCCGTTCGGGCGAAGACGGCGGGGGCGACGTGGGGCTGGGGCAGCTCGACGACGGTGCGGCCGTCCGCGTCGGCGATCGTTGGCTCGTCTACACCACCGACGCACACGTCGTGAAGCCCGCGTTCTTCCCGGGTGGCGACATCGGCCGGCTTGCCGTGTCGGGCACGGTCAACGACCTCGCGATGATGGGCGCGACGCGTCCGCTCGGGCTCGCCTGCGCCGTCGTCCTCGAAGAGGGCTTCGACCTCGACCTGCTCGGGCGCGTACAGGATTCGATCGAGCGCGCCTGCGACGAGGCGGGCGTGTCGATCGATACCGGCGACACGAAGGTGATGGGGCGCGGCGAGGTCGACGGCATCGTGATCACGACGACCGGGCTGGGCTTCACCGATCGGCTCGTGCGCGACGACGGCCTGCGCCCCGACGACGAGATCCTGGTGACGGGCTCCATCGGCGATCACGGCTTCGCCGTGCTGGCCGAGCGCCACGACCTCGAGCTCGCGGGCGATCTGCGTTCGGACGTGGCGCCGCTGAACGGGCTGGTCGAGACGGCGCTCGAGGCCGGGGGCGACGCCGTCGTCGCGATGAAGGATCCGACGCGCGGCGGGGTCGCCAGCGCGCTCCACGAGATGGCGGGCAAGTCGGGCGTCGGCGTCGAGCTCGAAGAGGGCGCGTTGCCGATCCGACCGGCGGTGCGAGCGGCCTCGGAGCTGCTCGGCATCGATCCGCTGCACGTGGCGAACGAGGGCAAGGCCGTCATCGGAGTGCGGCCCGAAGAGTCGAAGCGCGTGCTCGAGGCGCTGCGGGCGCATCCGCTGGGCCGCGACGCCGCGCGGATCGGCCGCTGCGTGGACGATGCGTCGAGGCGCATCGTGCTCGATACGGGATTCGGTCGTCGACTCGTCGCGGAGTCGGACGGCGAGCTGCTGCCGCGCATCTGCTGATGCGGGGTGAACGAGGGGGCGCCATGGGCGTCGACGGAGCGAGCGCGATCAGGGTGGAGCGGCGGGGCGCCGTCGGCACGATCGCGATCGATCGACCCGAGCGCTTCAACGCGCTCGACGTGCGCACCGCGCAGGACCTGCGCCGCGCCGGGCTCGGGCTCGCACGCGACGAGAGCGTGCGGTGCGTCGTGCTGCGCGGCCGGCCCGAGGTCTTCTGCAGCGGCGTCGATCTCGAGTACGTGCGCACGGGCGGCCGCCCGGAGGATCTCCAGTACCTGACGCCGGGCGCGCCCGACTCGGGACGCCGCGGCGCGATCTTCAAGCAGATCCTCGAGTACGTGAACTCGACGATCTCCGAGATCCGGCGCGCACCCAAGCCCTTCGTCGCCGCCGTCGAGGGGGTCGCGGCCGCCGGCGGGCTCGGGCTCGCGCTCTGCTGCGATCTCGTCGTGGCGTCGGAGCGCGCGTCGTTCGAGTGGGCGTACGGCAAGACGGGCCTCTCGGGCGCGGAGAGCGCGACGTTCCTGCTGCCGCGCCTCGTCGGCCTGCGCGGTGCGCTCGACCTGGCGCTGCTGTCGCCGCGCCTCGACGCGCATGCGGCCGAGCGCCGCGGGCTCGTGAGCCAGGTGGTCGCAGCGGACGAGCTCGAGGCCGAGCTCTCGACCCTGGCCGATCGGCTCGCGGCGGGTCCGACGGCCGCGCTCGCTCGGCAGAAGCGGCTGCTGAATCGCGCGGCGGGCATGGACGAGCTCGACGCCCACCTCGACGCCGAGGTCGCGGCGCTCGTCGAGAGCGCCGACTCCGACGAGTTCGCCGAAGGGCTCGAGCACTTCTTCTCACGGCGCGCCGGGCGCAAGGGCTGAGGTCTTCGCCATGCACGAGTACTCGATCGCATCGTCGCTGCTGAAGATGGTCGAGGAGCACGCCGCGATGCGGGGGGCCGAGCGCGTGACCGCGCTCGAGGTGCACGTGGGCGAGCTCGCCGGCGTCGAGGTCGAGCTGCTCGAGACCGCGTGGTCGCTGGTGAGCGAGCGAAGCCTCTGCGAGGGCGTGCCCCTCGGCATCACGCACGTCGAGGCGTGCTGGACCTGTCGCCACTGCGGCGAGGCCATCGCTCGTGGTGGTCTGCTGGCCTGCCGCTCGTGCGGCGGACCGGCGCGACTCGCGACCGGCGACGAGCTGCTGCTCGGCCGGATCGAGATGGAGGTGAACTGAATGTGTGACGTCTGCGGATGCGGTGATACGGAGCTGGTCTCCGACGAGCTGCACACCAAGATCATGAGCGAGAACGATCGCGTGGCGGCCCACAATCGCGACCACTTCGGGGCGCGCGGCATGCTCGCGATCAATCTCATGGGCTCGCCCGGTGCGGGCAAGACCGCGCTCGTCGAGGCGACGCGGCGGGCCCTGCCCGACCTGCGCCTCTCGGCGGTGAGCGGCGACCTCGCCACCGACCACGACTCGGCGCGCCTCGAAGCCGCCGGCGTGCCGGCACGCACGATCACGACGGGCACCGCGTGCCACCTCGACGCATCGATGCTGCACGAGGTGCTGCATCACTGGGACGAGCCCGAGAGCGACGTCTTCTTCGTCGAGAACGTGGGCAACCTCGTCTGTCCGGCGATCTACGACCTGGGGCAGCACGCCAACGTCGTCGCGCTCTCTGTCACCGAAGGGCCGGACAAGCCGCTCAAGTACCCGGTGATGTTCCACGGGGCCGATCTCGTGCTGCTCACGAAGAGCGACCTGCTGCCGCACCTCGACGACATCGATCCCGATCACATCCTGGACGCGCTCGGGCACGTGATGCCCGAGCCGCGGATGATCGTCGTCTCGGCCCGCAGCGGCGAGGGCATGGAAGATTGGGCGCGCTGGCTGACCGCGCGCCGGGGCGAGGTCGCGAGCGCCGCGACGACGGCGGAGCCCCACCATCACCACCACACCAAGCACGATCACCACCATCACCATCACGCCGGCGCCGACGCGTCGCGCGACGGGAGGGGCGACCATGGGTAGATCCGAGAGCGAACGAGACTGGCTGAACTCCGAGCTCGAACGGCGCGGTGTGAGCCGCCGCGACTTCCTCGGCTTCTGCGGCACGATGGCCGCGACCCTCGCGCTGCCGACGTCGTTCGGCGCGAAGATCGCGCAGGCCGTCGAGTCTTCGCCCAAGCCGACGCTGGTCTGGCTCGAGTTCCAGGATTGCGCGGGCAACACCGAGTCGTTCCTGCGCGCGTCGCGGCCGACGGTGGCCGACATCATCCTTGACACGCTGTCGATCGACTATCACGAGACGATCATGGCGGCGGCGGGACACCAGGCCGAGCACAACCTCGCCGAGGCGATCGAGCGCGACCACGGCAAGTACATCGTCGTCGTCGAGGGCTCGATCCCGACCGGCGCCGGCGGCGCCTACTGCACGATCGGCGGGCGCAGCGCGCTCGACATCGCGAACGAGGTCTGCAGCGGCGCCGCGGCCACGAT
>JAAUYD010045286.1_pt1 | contig 17175 bp, 15 predicted proteins | sample 7278101 | NCBI WGS metagenome assembly JAAUYD01 (sample SAMN14350128, study PRJNA611818) | marine sediment metagenome | isolation source: surface marine sediment (0.6m) | place: French Polynesia: Moorea | collected 2018-08 | reverse complement strand
CAGACTAGAAGAATTAGAAGATTTAAGCTTGGGGAAAGCAGCAGAAACCGCCCTAAATCAATCTTCAATGGTGGGAAGTGAAGAATTTACAGCGACTTTAGAGAAACTAGCAAATGGCTAAACTTGATGGGCTAGAAGCAGTTTTAGACTTCTTAAAAGGCTTACAACCCAAAATTGCCGCTCAAGTTGCTAAAAAAACCTTATCCCTTAATATTGACCCCTTGCCTAGTGATAGTAAACAGTTGAAAGGATATCCTGGTTATTATCGGGTAGATAGTGGCGAGTATCGGATAGTTTATCGGTTTAAACCAGAAGAAGACTTAGTAGAAGTAATTTTGGTGGGCAAACGTAACGATGATGAAGTGTATAAAAAATTAGAGCGTTTGTTGAAATAATTCTCTATCAAATTGTTCAGCCAACTGTTGTTTCAGACTGAAGATAGTCGTGAGAAGTTCTGCTGGAATTTTTGCCATGTATCTACCATAAAGACGAGCGCTAAATTTTAAACCCAACACCTGGTCGGTCGTTCGTCTTGTCATTCGCGATCGCACTCTCCCCCCAAGACGATCGCCTAAGCAATCACACCCGTCAAATCCTAAACGCAATTGCACTTTATAATACGGTCTGTACAATAGTGGCGATTGCACTTGATTGTCACGAAATTATGATACATTAAGCACCACCAAAGTAATCATGTATGACCATTCCGACCGAATTATCAGTAATTATCACAACACTAAATCAGGAGTTAAATCAAATTGAGCAGGAAGCAACAAGAGGACTCAATTTAGTCAGAGAGTTATTACCTCAGTTCTCCTGATAATCTTGTCTTGATTCAGTTGTTGGCAATTCTCAATAATTCATTGCTATTTCGGGATAATACTAGAAGACACATTCAAATAACGCTTGATAGTATCTCATCGCCTTACGTTGCCGATGAAATTATCCAGGAAGCGGGGGAAGATTTGGGAGAATTGTTAGGTCGTGTGCTAGAAACTAAAATGTTAGTAAGTAGAGCCGTGGGAATTTTAGAAGATTTATCATGACACAGCGATCGCTAAGTCCACAACAACAGACAAAATTGGCAGAAGCTTTAAAAGTTGCTCGACTCGCTGAAGAGAAAGCTTCACAAATGAGTGAATTGGCAACCGAAATTGCTAATAAATATCAACAGCGTCTTTATGAGTCGGTAAAATCTGCCTCAAAACCATCCAATTAGACATAAAAACCGTAATCGATTATTGCGCGATCTCACTACCCCCAAGACGATCGATGAACGCACTGGAAATATATTCATGCTAATTGGTGAGGAAATTGAGATTGAGATTAAACCTAATGGGGAATGGATAAAATGAATCAAAAACCTAATTTTCAAACCATGATCGCTCGAGAATTAAAAAGTTATGTCTTATCTCATCGAGAAGATGATGAAGCTTTTTATGCTTATTTAGATAAAGTACGTGAAAGAAAAGAGCGAGTGGTTTATCCCCCTTTAAAGTCGTTTGAAGATCTGGAAAAATATCCAGAGGTTATTGAACAAATGCGTACTGATTCAGGTAAGAATTTTAACCAAAATGATTTAAGTTAGAAATGCACAAAATTTTAACCAACACATGGTGCATCACATTTCCTTAACCTAACCAACAACTGAGTGCGATCGCATCTCCCAGTCTTGGTTAACCAGAGAGATCGCACTACCATTTTCATGGCGATATCTGGCAAATACGACGTTGGTGGACTGAGAAAAAAGCTTATGTGCAAAAGCTGTTGCTTGCTGGTCAGTATCGCTTTCGGGAACAGCGGCTTATTCGGGGAAAAGATAGGGATGTTGAATGGTGGTCTTCGATGGATGCTCTGGTGCTAAAGGCGATCGCTCTTTTTCTGGGAGAACATCTCAAACCCCATCTCTCAAATCGTTGTTTTCACTTGGCTGGTACTGGCGGCATGAAAGCTGCTGTGCGGGATGTTTCTCATAATCTGGGGGCTAATAAATTCGTCTTTCGCACAGATGTTAAGAAATATTATGCCAGTATTGACCATGAGATACTTTTGAGCATTGTGCGGCGTTTCGTTGATGACTCGGCTGTGTTGGACTTAATACGGCTGTATTTGCAGCGATTTGTTTCTGATCGTGGCAACTATGTAGATATTTTGCAGGGAATTTCCTTGGGGTGTCCTCTTTCGCCTTTGATGGGAGCGTTGTATTTGAAGCCTTTGGACGATCGCATGGCGAAATTGGGCTGTTTTTATGCTCGATATATGGACGATTGGGTGGTTATGGCTCCGACCTTACTAGATCCCCGAAGAGATCTTGAAATTCTTTTAGGATTGAGTCTTGGAGCTTTGTTAGTTCGTCTCCGCTTAGATCTAATGTTTCCTTTGGATGCCATCCATCCGACCCCAAGTTTTCCCAATCGTCTGAGTCGCGTTCGGGTAGGGGTAGCGGTCGGTCGAATCCCGTGGTCTCGCTGCCTGTCGTTTCTGGCCAGTAAAACAGATTTTTTGGGGTGTCGCAGATCTTGTACAACAGGTAATGGACTGCGTTATTCACGTACTTTTCCTCGTATGTGCCCAACCGATTTGTCCATAATATCGACTCGATCGTGCCGGAATGTTTCTCTGCTGTGGATGTGTCATATAAGTAGCAGTAAGCATCGAACAAAAGTTGCATGTAATTTGAAACCGTCATTGAACGGCCAAATGAAATTAATGTGTCCTTCAGGATCTTGTAGCTTATGAAGTGATTGGCAATGGACCCATCTGGTACCGATTCCCAATCCCGTTGCAATGCTTCCTTCTTCGCTTTTGTGCTGACTCCTTCACGTTGGTGTATAACCCTGGTGATAACATCCTGGCTGGGTTTCACCTCTTTCGTCCTTAACCACAACACGGTTTTTCGTTGTACCACTTCTCTTGGGGACGGTTTTGTGTTATCTTGTTGTCGAATTTCGCCGGCGGCACTCCTCGTTTTTTCCTGCCCTGTCTTCCTTTGCGGTTCCTGCGTAGATGTTATTGGTTTGGGCCTCAGGAATGCTTCCTTGCCTTTCTCTTCCGCTTCTCGCTCCAAAGCTTCTTCCTCGTTGATCCCGAATCCCTTTCTCTGAATAGTCGGCTTCACTCTTCCCTGCTTTTGCTGTACCACATGCCAAGCTTCGTGGGGTATATGCTTCTCTTGTCCTGGCCCGATATGAATCTCCGTTCCCTGCGTGTATGCCAATGCTTGCAACTGGGCCGGTTTGGATGAATTATAGTGGACTTTCACATCATCCATGGAGAAGCCAGAGAGGTTTTCAATTCCAGCTTTTATGTTCTCGGGCAATCCTGTTCGGTTAGGCTGCTGTATCGCTGGTGTATCTGTTGTTTTTGTTGAATCTGTTTTCTCTCCTTTCTCCTGTATCACCGAATTATCTGCTAATCCAGTTGTAGGTGCTTTGAGCTGGAAAGCAGGAGGACTAATTGGTACGGTATGTGTGGGTATCACAGCTCGTAACTGAATCCCTCCTTTTTTTTGTTGAGGAGATATTGAGTTCTTCTCTCGCTGTGAATGCCGTCCTTTGGCGATCGGATCGTCTGAAAGTTGTTGATATTCGGGAGTCTCAATTTTTGGTGCTTTTAGTTGGACTACTGGAGGTCTTGATGGTTCTGCTACTGTGGGTATTGTTGCTCGTAACTGTCTCCCTTCTGTCTGTGGCACAGATGATATTGAATCATCATTTATCTGCTGCGTGCGCATGACCTTTTTAATGATACTGCCCCATTCTCTTTCACTAGATCCAACCTTCGGATGAACGGACAATTCGAGATCATTATTATACTTCGCCTGCACTGGTTCGCTGTTCAGCTCCGATATTGGTTCTGGCTGATCTTGTTCGTCTTTTTGGGTGCGCATTACATTGTTAGTAATACTACCCCATTCTCTTTCACTAGACTCCGATACTGTTACCCTTGTCCCTAAACTCGATCGGGATTTGATATCCTTATTTTTGCCGTTTGACTGATGTGTCGATGACGTTTTTTTTCTAATTTGCTGATGGTACATCGAAGTATCTCCTCGATTAAATTAGAAATTTAAATGAAAAATAGAAAATTATTTATGTTTGTTACAAATCTGGCATTTTTATCAATTTTATATCGATTTGAACTTGTAAATCGATATTACGCAAACAAGTGAAATAAAACTGATTTCAACTTCGAGCTACTTTTAAGTTAATCGAAGGAAAAAATCTAATGCAAACTATACCCTATTGGCATCAAAGCAATTCTGATTCTCTGCTCCGAGAGATCGATCGCCTTCGTCAAATTTTAGAAAATTACATAGAAGGTAAAGAAAATCAACATAGTATCACAGATTTGGTTTCAGAAACTTCTGCCTTAGCTCAACTTTGTCTCCGAGAAAAAGCCTCAGACGAGCAATTAGATGGCATTATCCAACCCATACCGCCTCAAACAAACGTTCTTCTTTTGCCTACTTCTCAGGAAATTTTAGTGGAGCAATTAGTAAATATTTGGTCTAATAAGGAGCAAAAAGATAGGTTTCCTATTCTGCAATTATCTCGATCGGACCTAAATACTAAATACAATATTGCCTTAGAAGCTTGTCAGCGTTTGGGGTTTTCTTTACAAACCATCTCAGCCCCATTTATCCCTACTAATCCCCAAGAACTCAACCAACTTCTAAAGCGCTGGGAAAGAGAAGCCTTTCTTACTAATAGTGCCCTTTTACTAAACTACGATAATTTTAGTTCGATCGAGCCAAATCGCGAGTTGGCTATTTCCCAATTTATTGAAAATATTAATACTCCTCTAATAATCGCGAGCAATGAGAAAAAATTTTCTTGTCAGCGTCGTTTAGTTAACTTTGACATACCTCAATTAAACTATGAAGAACAAAAAAAGCTCTGGAAAAAACATCTAGGAGAAGCAGCAATAGAACTTAACAATCAAATTGAAACTATATCTGCTCAATTTAAGCTTAATACTTCTCATATTCAAGAAGCCTGTTACCAATTCAAAATTAAAGACTCTCTTCAAACTAACTCCAATAAAATACAGCCCCAAAAATTATGGGATTTTTGCCGTATTCAGACTGGTACTCAATTAGAAGACTTAGCCCAACATATAAGTTCTACAGCAACCTGGGACGATCTGATATTACCAAATAAACAACGACAACTTCTTACCGATATTGCCACTCATTTACGACAAGGTTTTAAAGTATATTATGAATGGGGTTTTGCCAACAAAAGCGATCGCGGGTTAGGCATCAGCGCTCTTTTTTACGGAGCCAGCGGTACTGGCAAAACCATGGCAGCAGAGGTATTAGCTAACGAATTCGATTTGGATCTTTATCGTATCGATCTAAGTAGAGTAGTTAGTAAATATATTGGCGAGACAGAAAAGAATCTAAGACAGATCTTTGATGCAGCAGAAAGTGGGAGTGCAATTCTTCTATTTGACGAAGCTGATGCCTTGTTTGGCAAGCGTACCGAAGTTAAAGACAGTCACGATCGCCACGCCAACATCGAAGTCAGCTATTTGCTGCAGCGAATGGAAGCATATCAAGGTTTAGCTATTTTGACTACCAATTTTCAAAGTTCTCTCGATACTGCCTTTGAGCGACGCATTCGCTTTACGATCGAGTTTCCTTTTCCCGAAGCCGAAGGGCGATCGCAAATTTGGCAGCGCATCTTTCCGACTCAGACTCCAACCGATGGATTAAATTACCAGAAGTTGGGTCAACTTAAAGTTGCTGGAGGAAATATTCGTAATATTGCCCTCAATGCAGCTTTTCTGGCTGCCGCAGCAGATGAACCTGTCAAGATGGAACATATATTAGAAGCAACTAAACGAGAATATCTTAAATTGAAGAAATTGTTGAGTGATGAAGAAACAAAAGGATGGTTTTAGGTTGGGAATTGATTCATTAAAAAAAATGTATTTTTCTTCACATAATAAACTGTTATTATGAAAATTAAAGTAATTAAGATTACAAAATCAAAGAATAATATTTAAGATTTTTCTGAAAAATCTTCCATCTAGAAATAATAAAAGAAATAAATCTTAATATTATTCTCAAGAAGATTAATCAACAGAAAAATACTGGATATAAGACTGCCAGGTCTATATCAAAGTCAGTCTCATTTTTGTCTTAAATATTAAATATTGGCAATAAATCGGGAGCTTGTTAACTGGGTCATAGTTTTTTCTTTTTGTGCTGCATATTTTCGTAGCATATTTAGTCTCTTTAAACGGCTCTACTTGGCGATGGTGCGATCGGTAAGGAAAAACAGCTTAAACTCTTATTATGTAACTGTTCTAGCTAGCGATCGCGTCGGGTTTTAAGCAAAAAAAGCGATGGCCTCTTACTCTGTAAAAAATAGACTGCATTTCTAGCATAGCCTACGTCGGAAGAGCCCTTTAAACTAAGCCTAATTGTAAACTTTTCTGTTTTCATGTACTGCATGAAAACTGTTTACTAATCGAGGAATAGGAAAAAGTAATTATTGCCTTATGTTAGACCATGTTCTGTCCTTTCTCAAGGAGCAACTCAACAGCTACATCCGAGTAAAAACTGGCGCACAGGGCTTTGAGGTAGTATTTCTTCAGGAACGAAATCAGAAAGAAGTTTCCTTCCACAATGATGCCATTACTACCTTATTAGTCAACGTAGAAGAAGACTATACTTTTCGTTCTGGTGCCGCCTATGAAAAGATGCCACCTCCGGTTGGTAACTCGTACAAAAACCCTACTCTTTATCTCAATTTATACGTACTCTTTGCGGCTAACTTTACTGATTACAGCCAATCTTTAAGATTTTTATCCCTAATTATCAAATTTTTTCAAAGTCATCGGTTGTTCGATCGTCATAACTCACCAACACTCCATTCTGATATTGAGAAATTGACCCTAGAACTGGTTAATTTGCCTTTTAGTGAACAACGAGTTGTCTGGGATGCTTTAGGCTCCTCTTATATGCCTTCTGTCATTTACAAAGTCAGAATGGTTGTCTTTACAGATGAGGATACTGTAGAAATTGTCTCCGATCTAGCTGAGAGAAACATTATTACTTCAAATATTTAGTTTTGCTGCCAAAATCAAATAAAAATTATTTAGATTATGCTTTATAAACAACTATTTGAATTAAATATCTTTCACGACTATTATCGAAACCAAGTAGGTCCTGACTTAAGTATTGAGCCAACAACTGAATGTATTAGGATACTTAGTGGTCATCGTCTAATTATCAAAAATAAAGTTAACGGAATATTGGTAATTGCAGCAGTAGATTTAGAACATAAACCCTTGGTAGAACTTGCTGAAAATTTGCAGTTTACTTTTATATTGCAACTCAAAAACAAAGATTTTATAGATTTCACAGATATTGATTGGAAACCTCTTGACGATCGTATCGATCGGTTTAGTAATGAAAATAATACTCAAATTGGAGTGTCAGACTTAGAAAAAAGTCAAACTAAATTGTCCGAGGGAAAATTGCCCAGGGGTCAGAATATTTTGGGCATAGTCGATATTTATAATAACGACTCTATGCCTAAAGTTTTGAATCAGGGGAGCGAATATAAAATTACCTTTAAAGCCAAAAAACAACAGTGGCGCTATTACCTGGTAACCGATCGTGTAACTAATGGTAATGAATTTTTGATTCAAGATACGACTGGGGAAACAGAATTTACTAGATTGAGCAGTACCGAAGCTGAAGAAACAGATCCAATATTTTCTATTCTTAACGAACAATTTCCTCAATCTCAACAATATCTGTTTAAATCTGACTTAGAAATTGCTTGTCAGGAAGTTGGAAAAAAAAACATTCAACTTTTAAACGCTTAAGGTGAATGCAACCAATAAGCTGGAGACAGCATAGAGCACCGATCGTACTTTTCATTAGCCACAACCCCTGAAATCTTAACTTATGATTTGGCAAATATGAATACAAATAAGCAAATTAAAAATCAGAATTCATAATCAAGATAACAAGAGCGATAAAAGTTTTAAAAATATGCTGCGATGGGCAGTTGGTCGTCCCGATCGAGGAAATGAACTTCCTTATTTTCAGGGTAATCCTGTTGATATTAGTAATCTCAAAAATTTTGACAAAGAGGAGCCAAAAGATTCAGAAGCAGAAAGAAAAAATTATATTCTGAAAGAAATATTTTTTGCTACTATCGAAGATTTTAAATATTGCTTTGAGATACATGATAGAGAAAAAAAAAAGGGGAGTTTAGACGTAAAAGAACCTACAGAATTGGAATGGGAAAAGGTTTATAAAATAATAGAAAAAGCCGACAAGAAAAAAATCACTTGGGAAAGGCGTAACACTTTAAAGTCAGAGCGAGAGCAGTCTGGTTTTGAGAGCATGATGGAATTGGCTCTTGGTCATCCTAATCCTGGCGATCCTTTGCCAAAAATGCCTAATAATTATACAAAACTAATTGATATATTTAAGAATATTACTCAAGAGCCAGTTGTTAGATATATCAAAGAAGAACTTTATCTAAGCTTGGAAGATTTCCGGAAGATTATGGAAATCCAAGCTCCTACAGAAAATCCAAAGGAGCAAAAGTGGGAAGAAGTTTATCGCCTCGTCGAAAAAGCACAAACCAAGAAAAGAAACTTTACTTATCCTCCTATTGGTAGAACGGAAATTAAAAATATTCATGCAAGCTCTATAGTTGATGAAAAAGAAGGACAAGCAACTATATCACAACGCTTTCCAACTTTCGGAAATATTACTACATCTCAAAACTATTCTATCGGATTTGCGATCGCCTCTCCTATTTTATTTTTAAAAGAAGGTAGACGTAATATTACTATAACTTTAAGTTGTCAAGAAGCTACTTTAAATGCCAATAGTATTAATCAACTTATCGATCGAGAAAAAATCCCTTTTGAAATTTATCTTAGTAGTGAAAAGGAATGGATAAAAGTTGAATCTTCAGTTTTTGCCGTTGGTGATTTTATTGTAGAGCAAGAACTAAAAAGTTATGATAATCCACTTTCTCTTGACCCTTCTTCTCTGATTTGTACCTCAGAAGCCGATACATTTGAAGAAAGCGATCGCGATCGATATCTCGTCTTCAAGGATGGTAAAATCTATCAAATTGCTCAATATATTAGTCCAACTCAAGTTCAACTAAGTCCTGTTGGTCAATTATCTTCTTCTCATGACACAGTTAAACAATATTCTGTTTCTGGAATTTATTTTAATAGCTTGCAATTTAAGTTAACTCTTGGGGATGAAGTATCCGCTATTGCGCCATTAAAATCAAATCAATCTTCAAGTAATATTGCTATTTCCTCTCCCGCAGTCAAATTTTATTTGAAGCCAGAAGAGAATAAAGCAAAGGAAAAAGTTATTTATTACGAACAATTTAAATCTATCCGTTTAGCAAAAATCAAAATTCAGGTTAATACTAAAAATACTGTCAATGACAGTTCATTACTCAGCATTCAAGATATTCAAATACGCAATGACAGTTCAGTACTTAATGCCAAAAGTACTTTTCAACCCTTTGGTAATAATCCTAAAGTAGGTTCTGGATTTTACTTCTTTAATACAGAAATTTGCCAGAAAAAATTAGATAGCCTTGTCATCAAGATGGAATGGATGGGACTTCCTCAAGACTTTGGAGAACACTACAAGGCTTATTCGGACGCTGAGGTTATTAAGGCGATCGCAAATAACAGCTTTAAAGCCAGTTTGAGACTACTGAATAACAGAAGCTGGGTGGACATTGAAAGCCCCAAATCCATCTTTATCCAAAAAGATAATACTTTAAGTAATGCAATTCAACTCAATTATCAAAACTTTAATATTTCAGGCTATTCTCTCGACACTTCTACTGTAGAAACCGATACAGACGATCCTGTTGAGCAAAATCGGTATTTCAAACTGGAACTAGAAAGCCCAGATTTTGCACATGATTTATATCCAGTAGTATTAAATAAGGTTGCTTTGTCAACGGATGATGCTATCAAATCCCTAACCGTTTATCCTCCCTACACCCCAGAAGTAAAAGCTATCTCCCTTGACTATACCGCCTCAGTGGAAATTGACTTGCAAGCCTCCCAAAGCGACTAGTACCAATGGGTTAGTAGATGCGGGGATTATCCGCTTGAGTATTCCAGACAAAGCTACTAGCCAGCATAACTTATTACCCAGTAGTTTACATTGGTTACGAGTCACTGTCAAGGAAAACGCCACGGCTATTCCTGATACTCTGGACATCAAAACCCAAGCAGTTAGGGCTACCTTTGTTAACCAGGGGAATGCAGCCGAGCATTTCAGTAAACCCTTAGCTGCTAATTCCATTCAAGGATTTGTCACACGAGATCCTGCTATCAAAACAGTACAACAGCCCTATACATCCTTTGGCGGTAAACCAAAAGAAGATAACCGCGCCTTCACCATGCGGGTGAGTGAAAGATTGCGCCATAAACAGAGGGCTATAACCCCCTGGGATTACGAACGCCTGGTACTAGAACATTTCCCAAAAATCTATAAGGTTAAATGTATCACCTCTGCCGCTGGCGACCGCAATCCTGGTGCTGCTAAGGTGACAGTGGTGGTAGTTCCCGATATTGCTAATACTGCGCCTTTCTTTCCCCTGGAACCTAAAGCACCTTTGTATTTACTCAAGGAAATCGAAGCATACTTACAAAAATATACCTCACCATTTGTGCAAATCGTGGTTAAAAATCCTCGCTACGAGCGCATAAAATACAGAGTGGCTATCCGTTTTCGCTCTGGATACGAACAGGGGTACTATCTCGATCGACTCAATGAAGATCTTAAACGTTTTTTGTCCCCGTGGGCGTATAAAGAACAAGCAGATATTACCTTTGGAAGTTCAATCCACAGTTCCTCAGTCATCCATTTTATTGAGAAAAGACCCTATGTAGATTATGTTGCCAATCTCAAATTAATTGAGCAAGTCGGCATCAAAGCAGGTTCTCAAGGCAAGTCAGATACTTATTATCGGGTGAATCAGCCTAATCTCGCCCAAGTGCAACACCCCGATTCGATTTTGGTTTCTGCCTCTCAACATATTATCGACCTGATTGGCACAGAAAATTATGATGAGGAGGATTTCGAGGGCATTGGTTACATGATTGTCGGTATTGATTTTGTTGTTAGTTAAAAGGAGTTAAAGATCGTGGCTCAAAAGAGTAGAAGTGAACTACAAGGATTATTCAAGACAGGAGATAAGCCTTCTCAACAGGATTTTGCCGACTTCATTGAATCCACCCTCAATATTAGAGATGATGGCATAGAAAAGCCCTCTGGGGCAGATACTCCCCTTAAGATTACGGCACAAGGTACGGATGAGAAACTGTTAGATTTTTATGCGGGAGAGGCGAAGACTTGGAGTATTAACCAAAAGCCTGGTGAGGACAAGGTAGGTTTAAATATATCTAATTCTGGAGGTAGCAAGCTTTTTATTGCCAGCAGTAATGGCAATGTGGGGCTGAGTATCGATCGACCGACAGCAAAACTGCATATTCAGCAGACGGGTAATGAAGATGCTTTGCGGATAGATGATGAGTTAAAGGATACTACTCCTTTCCTGATTAATAAAGATGGCAATGTGGGGATTGGTACGCCAAGTCCAGGGGCAAAACTATCTATAAATGGAGGTTTGCACGTTGGTGGTGATTCAGATCCAGGGGATAACAACCTACTCGTAGATGGAAATATCGATATCAAAGGTGTAATGAGTGGTACTGCCAACGATTATCAAAAAGCTCAATTTACCATGAGTGGTGGTGGGAAAGTAACATGGGGCGGAGTCGGAGGACGCTTGAAATGGACGAAAAGATTTATTGCAATTTCCATGGAGAGGGGAGCAAGTTTCTCAAATGGCTATGTCAATATCGAGATGCCAACATCGGATATTCCAGGCGCAAACGTGTATAATGGCGAACCACGTTCAGCTAATGCAGATGGGGTTATTCTTAATGGGTGGGAAGCGTTATATGCTGTTCATGCCCTTGGGGGCAATGAGAGTGCTGTAAGTTACCGTATCGTCGTTTATCAGCAAGCTTTTTCTGCTCCGAGCAATTGGTTATTGGTAGCTGTGGTCAATTCTGATGATAATACTATCAAATTAGGTACTGGTGTAATTATCAGTGCCAAAAGTTCTTCCGATCGAGGTAGTTCTTTACCATCTGGGACTATTCTGATGTGGTCTGGACAAGTTAGCAATATTCCTGATGGCTGGGCACTTTGTAACGGTCAAAATAGCACACCTGATTTACGCGATCGATTTATCGTTGCGGCAGGTAACTCGTATCAACCTCAACAAAAAGGTGGGCAGGCAACAGTAACTTTGAGAATTAACCAAATACCATCACACAATCACACTAATGGCAATTTCAAGTATCTTTTGCAATCTACAGGAACAAGTACATACCATGGCGCATCGGATAACACCCCTGGGGAACCTAACTTATTAAAGATGGGAGAGATGCGAACCTCAGGTGGAGATGGTGCTCATGAAAACAGACCACCTTATTATGCCCTTTGTTTTATTATGAAACTTTAATTAAATCAGCTATCCGCTATTTTTGACTTAACAATATTTATGAAAAAACAACTCGAACAACGCCTCCAACAACTCAAAGACGAATTTGCATCAGGACAAAAAGTCCTCGCAGATTTAGAAGCCAAACAAGCAAATGTACGTGAAACCTTACTCTGCATTCAAGGAGGGATTCAGGTATTAGAAGAAGAGTTAACTAAAAACAATGGGGCTGTATCTGAACCAGAAAAAGTAGAGGTTTTAGAAACAGAAGGGTGAACGAAAAAAGCTGTGGGATTTTTAGCTAAGTATCGCTCGAATCACCTTATAGTAAGATTTTTAGCTTTTTTGAGGACTGTCTGCCACAGCTTTTTTAGCTCACTCACGGCAATAAATTAATTCGAGTAAACCGTCCACAGCAATAAATTACCAATAACTTAACATGAATGAATACCTTACCATCTCCAGCGAACCCCCAGAACATCCTGGGATGAATTTTGCTTTGTTGCGACAAGAAGGGATCGAGCACATCGAACGCCTAGCAGGAAAACTGTGGACAGACTACAATACCCACGATCCTGGCATTACTATCCTAGAACAACTCTGCTATGCCATCACGGATTTAAGCTATCGGCTTGACTTCGAGATGAAAGACTTGCTTGCACCTTCACCTGGAGAAAAAAGTCAGCAGTTTTTCACAGCCAGAAAAATCCTCACCGTTAATCCCCTCACTATTAATGATTATCGCAAATTGCTAATCGACATCGATGGTGTTAAAAATGCTTGGCTAGAACCAATTAAGAATTCACAACCCCCAATTTATTACGATTCGATTCGTCATACCTTAACTTTTGAAGCTTCTGAACTCACTCAGCAAGTAAACTTAAATGGACTTTATCGAGTACTTATTGAAAAAGAAAAAAAGGTAAAGGAATTTGAAGAAGCGAGTCTCATAGAAAAAGTAAAATCTCAACTTAATCAGCATCGGAATTTATGTGAAGATTTTGCCTCAGTTGAAATCTTACGAATTGAAGAAATTAGCGTCAAAGCCGAAATTGAGATAGAAGAAGACTTTGATGTAAATAAATTAATGGCACAGATATATTTTGGCTTAGATAATTTTATTTCTCCTAACCTGCAATTTTTCACCTTAAAAGAACTACTGAAAAAAGGGAAAACTCCTGAAGCCATTTTTGATGGGGTTCCTCTCGAACATGGTTTCATTGACGACGAACAACTTGATAGTTTTATTAAGAAAGACGAACTGCACACCTCCGATCTAATTCGGATTATTTTAGACATTAAAGGGATAAAAACAGTTAGAATCATCGCTATTTCAAGCCATTTGTCATCAGAATCAGAAGAATGGGCGTTAGCATTAGATCCTAATCTAACACCCCAACTCAAAAATATAGATCTTTTGATGAGTAACATTACCTTCTATAAAGAACAAATTCAAATCAAGCCTAACCAAGATAAAGCTAAAAAGATTCTGAAATCCTTACAACAGCAAAACACAAACTCACCATCAACTACACAAACAAAAGATATCCCCATCCCGGTGGGAGAATACCGGGAATTATCTGACTATGAATCAATCCAAAACGATTTTCCTGCCAATTACGGTATTGGAGAAATAGGTTTACCTGCTTCTGCATCTCCCCAACGCAAGTCTCAAGCAAAGCAACTACAAGCTTATTTAATGTTCTTCGATCGACTTTTAGCTAACTATTTTGCTCAATTAGAACACGCTAAAGATTTATTTTCTTTCCAAACTAAGAAAAAGAAAACCTACTTTTCCCAGGAGCTTTCTCACCTCCCAAGTGCGGACGAAATCCTCAATCTAGATAATAATTTACCAGTAGATGAATGGAATGATATTGATAAGATAAGAAGAAACCGTTTCCTAGATCATTTAATGGCACAGTATTGTGAAAAATTCACTGATTATTCCTTACTTTTATATGACTCAATCCTGGAAGAGAAACTAATTAATAATAAAGTTACTTTTTTACAAAACTATCCCCAAATTAGCGCCGGAAGGGGTAAAGGATTTAATTATACTGATTCCGGTCAGGTTTGGAATACAGACAACGTATCGGGACTAAAACAAAGAATTTGCAGCTTACTAGGAATACCCTACGCTCGACAAACTTTAGCTCTATCCAATGAATCGGATGAAATAGAAGGATTCCATATAGTCGAACATATTTTACTTCGTCCTCGCAGCAGTAACGACTCCGATCGAAACCCTATTTTTTTTAATTTTGGTCGTCAAATTTTGGAATTTCAAAAAAGAACAGATTCAAACAAAATAGTAACTTGTGTGTCTGAGCAACACGGACTTCTAGAAAATGACCGAATACAAATATTTGACACGCGTGATTACAATGGTACTTATTTCGTTACCAATGTTCAACCAAATACATTCGATATAGAAATAGAAACAGAATTTGTAGAATCAGAAGAAGGACAATGGGTAGAAGTAGATCGACCCCTAGATCCTTACTCTTTCCAAATCAGTTTTGTCTTCCCTGATTGGCTATCTCGCTTTCAAAATGAAAACTTTAAACAGCTAATTTATAACATTATCACTGCCGAAATTCCCGCACATATAACCCCTTATTACCACTGGCTAGATAAACTTAAAATGAGAATATTTGAAAATGCTTACCAGCTCTGGCTAAATACAAAAATGGATAAAAATGCCACTAATAACCTGATAGAAATCTTGGAAATTGGTAGAGTTGAAATACTACCATTTAATGTTTTAGGATATATGACTATCGGCACAGATTTTGTAGTAAGTTGATTAAAGCCTTTGGAAGTGAACCAACAACGACATATTATCAAAAAACAGATTATAGAACTTAATTTAAGTTCACAGCAAGGTACTTTTGAATTGCAAAATGAGGTAGGTCGAATATATCGCCGTAAAGTCATCCCTCTCCTTGATGATTTTTTGAGTCAATTCAGCGATTTAGACATAATACATCGAATTAATACTCTAGAAATTAATTTGGGAAATATCGATATCAATAATCTAGAACAGGAATTGATTGAGAAAATTATAGAACAAATTCAACAGCAATTAGCAGAACAAATTAGTCTATCAAGTTCCAGGAGTTCAGCACAGCCACAATCTAATACTAAGTTGCGTGAGTCTTCACCACTGCCTCGCAAAACAGAAGTATTATCTAACGAAATCGAGGGAGAGACGGGAAAAAATACAAAAGAAAATCAAGTTACCTCTGCGAATACAACAAGGGATGAAATACCATTTATTTATCCAAGTAAATTCAGACTAGAATTATGGAGAGGAATATTTTTTAGCCTCTTATTCGGGCGGTCTACTCAATCAAAAAATATTCAATTTACTAGCAATCATTTATTGCACTTAGCTGCAAGTTTTCGTTTAAATTATTTGTTGCTGCTCGATAAAATGCTAGAGGAGGTAGAGAATTTAAAAAAACAAGAAGGAGAAACTTTTAAAAGTCAACTACCAGAAATCTTAGCTCAAATCAATCCTACAGTTTCCAGAGAAAATAGTAGCATTGCCAGCGAATCCGAACAATCTATAAACCAACAAGAAGCACGAGCGCAAACTGAAGACAGATTGACAAATACCGTCGCTCCTTTTAGCGATTCTGATGAAATATATATTTATAATTCAGGGCTAGTTTTATTGTGGCCTTTTTTGCCTCGCTTTTTTGAGTCACTCAAACTAATTCAACAGGGACACTTTGTCAATTCAGAATCAGCAGAGCGAGCAGTTCTTATCCTCCAGTATTTAGTCGATGCAGCAACAGAAATCCCCGAACATCTCCTACCTCTAAACAAAATCCTATGCGGCATAGATTTATTAGAACCCGTTGCAGCGAACTTAGAGATCGCCGAACAAGAACGAGATGAATCCGAACATCTTTTGTCTGCTGTAATTAGCAACTGGTCTATCTTAAAAAATACTTCGAGCGACGGATTTAGACGTGCTTTTTTGCAAAGAGAAGGGATTCTCAAAGTGCGCGATCGATCTTGGCTGCTCCAAGTCGAACAAGAAACTTATGATGTATTGCTCGATCGTCTTCCCTGGAGCATCAGTGTAGTTAAACTGCCGTGGATGAATGAATTATTATACGTAGAGTGGTAATTTTAAAATACTACAGATTTTATAAATATCAGTAGCTCGTAAAGTAACAAAACAATGCAGTTTTCAGCCAACGAGATCGAGTGCGGTAGAGGATTTATTTTTTCAATTTGGGGTAGTGGGAGTCTTCACCCCAACTTAATATTTACTTCTGTTTCACTTTAATTCGTCAATTGGTGTAAAGATGGTGTAATTTAAGATCAAATCACCTGAAAGCATTGTGATAGAAGGATTATTTTGAGGACTGAAAATCCTCGTGTCGGCGGTTCAAATCCGCCTCCTGGCACTTCACCAAAGTAACAGGTATGCCCTTTTGAAAAATATCCTCAATTTTTTACTAACACAATATCACTTTTTGATATTAGTTGGATAGGTTGTGCTATTTTACTCCTGATTGTGGTGGATGTGATTTTGGTTTCACGGTTCGCTCATTTTTTTCTGGAGGAGTTTTCCTTCTCGATCTAAACAGGAAAACAGTTTTAATTTCTCTCAACT
>JAAUYD010188836.1_pt1 | contig 17178 bp, 10 predicted proteins | sample 7278101 | NCBI WGS metagenome assembly JAAUYD01 (sample SAMN14350128, study PRJNA611818) | marine sediment metagenome | isolation source: surface marine sediment (0.6m) | place: French Polynesia: Moorea | collected 2018-08 | reverse complement strand
TCCAGCGCTCAGCCAACCGCCAAAGCCGCTGGAGGAACCGGAAGCTGCCCTCAACCCCCTGTTCGCTCCACTCCAGATCGCGTTCCGGTGGCGCGGCAAACAGGCAGAACAGCCGGGTGGTATCGGCGCCATACTTGTCGAGCAACAGGTCGGGGTCGATGACGTTCTTTTTCGATTTGGACATCTTTTCCACACGGCCGATCACCACCGGTTGGCCGCATTGCGCGCAGATCTGCTTCGCATTGGTGTCTTCTGCGACCTGTTCCGGAAAAAGAAAGCCATGTTCTGAGCAAGCGGTGGTCTCCTTGCAGACCATGCCCTGAGTCAACAGCCGGGTGAAAGGTTCCTTGAATGTCACCAGTCCCAGCGTTTCAAGCACCCGGGTGAAATAGCGTGAATACAGCAGGTGCAAAATGGCGTGCTCCACACCGCCGATATACTGGTCCACCGGCATCCAATAATCGACCGCCCGCGTGTCGAACATGGCCGTTTCGCACCGCGGGCTGCAGTAACGCTCGAAATACCATGAAGACTCCACAAATGTGTCCATGGTGTCGGTCTCCCTTCGGGCATCGTCGCGCCCACACTGGGGACAACGGGTCTGGATAAAAGCCGTCAACGTCGGCAGCGGCGAGCGTCCGCCTTCCAGCAGGTCGGCATCTTCGGGCAGCACGATGGGCAAATCCGCCTCGGGTACGGGAACCACACCGCAGCTGTCACAATGAATCATGGGAATGGGTGCGCCCCAGTATCGCTGTCTGGAGATGCCCCAATCCCGCAACCGGAAGCTGACGGCCTTTTTGCCGATGCCGTTTTTTTCCATGAATGCGGTGATGGCCGCCATGGCCTCCCGGTTGGCCATGGTGTTGAAGTCCCCGGAGTTGACCATTTTTCCTTCACCGGTAAAAGCCACATCCATCGTGTTGCCGTCCAGGTCTTCATCCGGTGGACTGACCACCACGATGACGGGCAGGTCATATTTGCGGGCAAAATCTAAATCCCGCTGGTCATGGGCCGGTACGGACATAACCGCGCCGGTGCCGTACTCCATCAGGGCAAAATTGGCCGTATAGATGGGCATTCTGCTCCCGTTCATGGGATTGATGCAATAGGCGCCGGTAAACACCCCTTCTTTTTCATAATTTTCGATGGCCCGGCTGGAGCGTTCCTGAAGGGAGATGCGCTCGACAAAAGCCTTGACAACCGCTTCCTGGTCCGATCCGGCCGCCAGTTGAAAGACCAGGGGATGTTCGGGCGCCAGGCACATGAAGGTGGCGCCAAAGACCGTGTCCTGGCGCGTCGTAAATACGCTGATGACCTCCTGGCGGCCCTCCACGGGAAACCGGATCTCCGCACCGACGCTTTTGCCGATCCAGTTGCGCTGCATGGTGGTGACCTTGTCCGGCCAACCGGGAAGCATGTCGCAGTGTACCAACAAATCTTCGGCAAAATCGGTAATCTTGAAAAACCACTGCCACAACTTCTTCTGACGCACCGGTTTGCCGCAGCGCCAGCACAGGCCGGCCTCCACCTGCTCGTTGGCCAGCACGGTCTGGCAGGGTTCGCACCAGTTCACATAAGACTCTTTGCGGTAGGCCATGCCCTTCTGGGCCATCTTGAGGAAAAGCCACTGCTCCCAGCGGTAGTATTCGGGACGACAGGTGGCCAGTTCCCGGTCCCAGTCATAGGAAAACCCCAGTCGCTTGAGCTGGGCGCGCATGGCGTCAATATTCTCGTAAGTCCATTTGGCCGGGTGGGTGTCGTTGGCAATCGCCGCATTTTCGGCCGGCATACCGAAGGCATCCCAACCCATGGGGTGAAGGACATTGAAACCGCGCATCCGCTTGTAGCGGGCCACCACGTCACCGATGGTGTAATTTCTCACATGGCCCATGTGGATTTTGCCGGAGGGATAGGGAAACATTTCCAACAGGTAGTATTTTTTCTGGTCAGGCGCTTCGACAACCTTAAATAGATTGTCCGCCTGCCAGCGGTTCTGCCATTTGGTTTCGATGACCTGGGGGTCATAGCGTGATTCCATGAATCTTCCTATCTTCTTGCGAACATTGTTAATTTTGTTGGATGCGCGTGCATCCTCATGCCATAAAGCCCACCAAAGATCAAGAGCCGTTCTGGCCATCCGCCGGACGAAGAATACCCGTTGGGCTGGCGTCTGCCGGGTTTTTTTGGGCCATCCGGCCGACCCTTTGCCGATCCGAAGTCGATTTTGCCGGTCCTCCTTTTTGCGGACAACCCTTAAAAATCCGTTGACTTGCCCGTAACAATTCCTTATTTATACAAATTTACCACAACCCACTAAACTCGGAAGGAACCGAACTGTCAGCTAATGACCAGTAAAATTCTCATCAACGCCGTAGACCCCGAAGAGGTTCGCCTCGCCATCGTCAAAGACAGCCGTCTGGAAGAGTTTCACATCGAAATCGCCGCCTGGGAAATACTTCACAGCAGCATTTACAAGGGCGTGATCACCCGCATCGAACCCAGCCTTCAGGCCGTCTTCGTGGACTTCGGTGCCGACCGTCACGGCTTTTTGCAAAAGCAGGAGATTCACAGCGACTATTTTCAGGGTCCACCCGCCAACGGCAAAACCATCCAGAACCTGGTGAAGCGTGGCCAAGAATTGATGGTGCAGGTGACCAAGGACCCGATCAGGAAGAAAGGGGCCATGCTCACCACCTTCATTTCGCTTCCCGGCCGCTACGCGGTGCTGATGCCGGGAAGCGACAGCCGGGGCATCTCACGCAAAATTGAAGAGGAAACCGAACGCAAACGGCTCAAGGAAATCGTTGCCAAGTTGAATCTGCCCGATGGCTTCGGCATCATTATCCGCACCGCCGGCCAGGGATGCACCAAGACCATGCTGGCCAAGGACATCCAGTACCTGCTGCGCCTGTGGAAAAGCATCACCACCCGTGCCGTAAAGGCGCCGGCACCCTCGGCATTGTACAAGGACAGAAACCTGGCCGTTCGCTCTATCCGCGACCATTTCACGCCTGACATCAAAGAGATTCTGATCGACGATGAAGCGGTCTACAAAGAGGTTAAAAGCTTCGTCCTCATCATCGCCCCGAAGCAGACCGGTATCGTCAAGCTTCATAAATCGGACAAGCCCATTTTCACCCGGTTCCAGTTGGAAGACCAGATCGCCACCATTTTCGATAACCGCGTGACACTCAAGTCCGGCGGATCGGTGGTACTGGAACGCACGGAAGCGTTGGTTGCCATCGACGTCAACTCCGGCAAAGGCACCCAGAAAAAAAATGTCGAGGAGACCGCGTTGATGACCAACCTGGAAGCAGCGGCCGAAATCGCCCGGCAGCTCCGGATCCGCGATCTGGGCGGCCTTATCGTCGTGGATTTCATCGATATGCGTGAGCAAAAGCACCGAAACCAAGTGGAAAAGACGCTGCGTGCCTGCATGAAACAGGACCGGGCCCGGGTAAAAATCGGTAAAATTTCCAAATTTGGTCTGCTGGAACTCTCGCGCCAGCGCCTGAGGCCATCCATCGATTTTGGCAGTATGGAGACCTGTTCGCACTGCGGCGGCAAGGGCCAGGTTACGTCCGCGGAATCTTTGGGGCTGAGTTTTTTAAGGAAGCTGAAACTGGATACGTTAAAAGCGGATATTCTGCAAATAACGGCGCAATTGCCTGCACCGGTGGCGACCTACCTGCTCAACCGCAAACGCAAGGAGCTGAGCGACCTGGAGGACAAGCGGGCGATAGGCATCACCATTATTTCCCGGGATGATCTGATGCCCGGTCAGATGGAGGTTGCTTACGACAAAAAAAACAAGACCGCAGAGCCTGTGCCCGTATAAAACCAATAAGAAATGAATGGTTGGGTTGGAGCACCAATTGAGCGTTGGTCGTTGCGATGGGTTTTTTGAAAGGTTGGTGGATCGATTGACTTGTTTCCGGTTTATTGGGTTGGGTGTTTTTTGCTGTTTCATTACCCTGATCGATTACCATCCAAAGGAACTAATTGACGAGGCGGATGATTTGCAGTATATCAGCGCCACTTTGAACAGTTGCCAATCAAGTGTGGCGCCGTGGATATGATTCTTTCGATGGAACCGGCGACGGCTTGGAATACCTGACAGGAGGTTTTGATACCGATGAATATCGCTTACGCAATGGGACAGGGCGGGGCTGGTGCCCAGGGTGGTTCAGGAGGATTCGCGTCTTTTATTCCGCTGATTCTCATGTTTGTCATCTTTTATTTTCTGCTGATCCGTCCCCAACAAAAGAAAACCAAAGAGCACCGGCAGATGATCGACAACCTGAGAACCGGTGATCGAATCGTCACCAGTGGCGGCCTGCATGGCCGAATCACCGGCATCTCGGAAAGCGTGCTGACCGTGGAAATCGCTGAAAAAGTCCGGGTAAGAGTCAACCGGGGCAGCGTCAGCGCGCTGATGCAGACTTCCCCTCCCCCGGCCGCGCCCAAAAAAGAGAAGAAAACCAAAAGCGGCAGCGGCAAGGCCTAAATTCGAATCGTTATCTCCTATCGGTTTGAAAACGATTATTTGGGCAAGGCGAGCGGGAACCAGCTGTATTGGAATTCAGCGACGGCCGATCGCGCAGTCCAAATCGATTGTTTTCAAATCGAAAAAAGCCCCATTGCCACCGGCACATTGTAACCCGTTCAGACTGCAGCTTCGCCTGCGGTCAATCCAGGGATGACACGGCGGCTGGGGCTTTGGCGTGTATATCTTGAAAGGAACGAAGCGTTGAAGAATCTTTCGTGGAGACTCATCGTGATTGCAGCAGTGATCGTGGCCGCTGTGATTTATGTGATTCCGACATTTCAACCCGGTGTCTGGCCCAATAAAAAAATAAACCTGGGCCTCGATCTTCAAGGCGGCATGCACCTGGTGCTGGAGGTGGATGCGGACAAGGCCGTCGAAAACACCATCGAGCGAGTGGGCCAGGAGATGCGGGAGCGGCTGAGAAAGAAGCGGATCCGGACCATGGGCATCGAGCGCGTGGAAGCCGTCAAACTGGCCGTTGAAGTGGTGGGAGAGGACAACATCCAACGTTTCGATGAATTGCTGGACGAAGAATTTCGAGATCTTCGGGAGGTGGCACGCACCGTCACGGATGATTCGCTCAAGATCGTTTTGGATATTCCCGACAACGAAACCGAGCATATCCGCAAACTGGCCGTGGATCAGGCCTTGGAAACCATCCGCAACCGCATTGATCAGTTCGGGGTCAGTGAACCGGACATCCGTGTTCAGGGTGAACGGCGCATTCTGATTCAACTGCCGGGCATCAAGGACACCCAGCGGGCCAAAGAACTGATCGGCAAAACCGCCCTGCTGGAGTTCAAACTGATCGACGAAGAACATGACGTGGAGGCCGCCATTGGCGGAAACATTCCAGCCAACAGCGAGATCCTTTACGAAACCAAGGAAGATCCGACCACCCGCCGGGTCCAGAAGACTCCCTTTCTGGTCAAAAAGCGCACCTCACTCACCGGGGCGTATCTGACCGACGCCCGGGTGCAGATTGACAGTCAGTACAATGAACCTTACGTCTCGATCACCTTCGATAAAAAAGGTGCCCGGCTCTTCGAGCAAATCACCGCGGATAACGTGCAAAAACGCCTGGCCATCGTTTTGGACGACAACGTCTACTCGGCACCGGTCATTCAGGAAAAAATCGCCGGTGGAGAGGCCCGCATCACCGGCAATTTCACCACCGAAGAGGCCCGGGACCTGGCCATCGTGCTGCGCGCCGGTGCGCTGCCGGCGCCCGTCCAGATTCTGGAAGAGCGGACCGTCGGCCCCTCTTTGGGTACCGACTCGATCCGCATGGGGCTGGTTTCCATGTGTGTCGGTGGTATCCTGGTGATCCTTTTCATGGTGGTCTACTACAAAGGATCGGGCATCGTAGCCGACTTCGCCCTGATGCTCAACATTCTGCTCATCGCCGGTGGTCTGGCTGGATTCGGTGCCACCCTGACCCTGCCCGGCATCGCGGGCATCATCCTGACCATCGGCATGGCGGTGGACGCCAACGTGCTGATATTCGAACGCATCCGGGAAGAAATGTCCCTGGGCAAAACGCCCCGGGCCGCTGTGGACGCCGGTTACGACAGGGCCTCTTTGACCATCTTGGATGCCAATGTCACCACCCTGATCGCCGCCTTGGTGCTGTTTCAATTCGGCACCGGTCCGGTCAAGGGTTTTGCCGTTACCTTGAGCCTCGGGGTGGTGGCCAGCCTGTTTACGGCGCTGGTGCTGACGCGCGCCATATTCGATTATTTTCTGATCAGCCGAAAAGTTCGATCCATCAGCATCTAAGCCGGGTGCGCCCCGAACCGGACAGGCAGCGGCAGACCGGTTGGCAACGCGAAACCACAATCAAGGAAACGATTCATGCAGTTTATCAAGCCGGGTATCAATATCGATTTCATTGGGAGGCGCAAGATCGCCTTCGTTCTTTCCCTGACGATGATTCTAATCAGCATCGGCTCGTTGATTATGAACAGAGGGCCCCGCTTCGGAATCGACTTTGCCGGCGGCACGCTAGTTCAGGTCAAATTCGAGGCCCCCGTCTCCATCGAGAGGATCAAATCGGGTTTGCAAGACATGGCGCTGGCCGCATCGGCCGTCCAGCAATTCGGCCAGGCCGAAGACAACGAGTATCTCATTCGAACCGATGCCACCACGACGGCCATGGAAGGCCTGTCCGAAAAAGTCGAACAAAATCTGAAAGCGGCCGCCGATGTACCGGTGGAAATCCGGCGGGTGGAAATGGTGGGTCCACAGGTGGGCCAGGACCTGCGCGAAAAAGCCCTGTTTGCCATGTTTTACGCCCTGCTTTTCATCACTGTTTACATCTCCGGCCGTTTCGAGCTGAAATGGGCCAAAAGCGGCATCGTGGCCGCCGCCATCATGGGGGCCGTCTACCTGCTCTCCCTGTTTAACGTATCCGTTCCCTTTCTCATGCTGGCAGCGCTGATTGTCTCTTTGGTCATCTTCTGGTTTTTCGAATTCAAATACGCCATGGGCGCCATCGTCGCCATCATCCACGACGTGACCATCACCATCGGGATCTTCTCCCTCTTCGACAAGGAGTTCACCCTCCCCATCGTGGCCGCGCTGCTGACCATCATCGGCTATTCCCTCAACGACACGATCATCGTATTCGACCGCATCCGGGAAAATCTGCGCAAACATCACAGAGAGCCTCTGACCGCGATTTTAAACAAGAGCGTCAATGAAACTCTGAGCCGCACCATCCTCACCTCGCTGACCACCCTGGCAGTTGTCATGGCCCTGTTTGTGCTTGGCGGCGGCATCATCCACGATTTTTCCTTTGCCCTCTTGGTTGGCATTCTGATCGGCACCTACTCGTCAATCTTTGTGGCCAGCCCCATCCTGCTGGCATGGCAGACCCGGAGAAAATAGATGTCTTCGCTGCGAACCTGGTTTGCCCTGAAAAGCGTGCCAGGGGTCGGCAATCTGCTGTTTCGACGTCTGCTGAAACGCTTCGGATCACCAGAATACGTGCTCAGCGCAGACCTGCCTGCACTGCAGGCCGTTCAGGGTGTGACCGCCCGTTTGGCCGCCACCATACGGCGTCACCGTGTCCCGGATGCGGTGGACCGGGAGTTGGAAGCGATCCACCAAAAAGGCTACACCATCGTCACCCTGACGGACCCGCACTATCCCCCGCTCTTGTTCCAGATCCCTGATCCACCGCCATTTCTTTATGTTTACGGGTCTCTGCCGGCCACTGGGCTGAACATCGCCGTTGTGGGGTCGCGGAATGCCACCGATTATGGCCTGTCCAGCACGCGACAGCTTTGCATGGACCTGGTCAGGCAGCAGGTAAATATCATCAGCGGCATGGCCAGGGGCGTGGATACCGCTGCCCATGCAGGCGCCATTGCTGCCGGCGGGTGCACGGTCTCTGTCTTGGGCTCCGGTCTGAACCAAATCTATCCCCAAGAAAATACACAATTGTTCCACCAAATCGCCGAAAATGGCGCCGTGGTCACCGAATTTTCATTAAACACCGGTCCAGATGCCCATCATTTCCCGGCTCGCAACCGCATCATCAGCGGGTTGTGCCACGGTACGGTGGTGGTGGAGGCCACCGCGCGAAGCGGCTCGTTGATTACTGCCCGCTTGGCCGCCGAGCAAAATCGAGAGGTATTTGCCGTTCCCGGAAACATCCACTCATTTAAAAGTGTCGGAACCCACACCCTGATCAAAGCGGGTGCCAAGCTGGTGGTGCATGCCGGGGATGTATTGGATGAATTTCAGCATATTCATTCCCCTCAACAGCCCGCATCCACGCCACCCAAAGCGGCGATGCCGCCATTGACGGATGACGAAGCCATGGTTATCGATAGTCTTGAAGACGAACCCGTTCACATCGATGACCTGGCCAGAAAACTGACGTTTCCGACGGGCCGACTGTCCGGATTGCTGCTCCAGTTGGAGCTCAAGGGGCTGGTCGCCCAATCACCGGGTAAAATGTTTGGCCTGGCCCCGGCAGCGATCGGCAACAATCGGGACCGCGCATAAAAATACAACGCTAACAATGAGGTATCCAGTGAGCAAACCCCTGGTAGTCGTGGAGTCACCCACCAAGGTCAGAACGATTAAAAAATATCTCGGCAACGGCTACAATGTGGCCGCCACCGTGGGACATATCAAGGACCTGCCCAGCAAAGACCTGGGGATTGACATCGATAACGACTTCACGCCGCAATACAAGACGATTCCCGGCAAAACAAAAATACTGAGCCAGTTGAGGTCGGCCGCCGGCGACGCGACGGACATCTATCTCGCGCCTGACCCGGACCGCGAGGGGGAAGCCATTGCCTGGCACACATCCGAAGTGCTCAAAAAAAAGGGCCGGCATTTTCATCGGGTGCTGTTTCATGAGCTGACCAAAAAAGCGATTCTCGAGGCCATGGCAAGGGCCCAGGATATGGACCGCGACAAGTATGAAGCCCAACAAACGCGCCGCATCCTGGACCGATTGGTGGGGTACCAGATCTCGCCGCTTTTGTGGCGCAAGGTCAAAGGCGGCCTGAGTGCCGGACGGGTGCAGTCCGTGGCGGTGCGCATCATCTGCGACCGTGAACGCGCCATTCAGGCATTTACACCCGTGGAATACTGGTCCATCACCGCCAGCCTCAAGGGCAAGGTGCCACCCGCATTTGCGGCCAAGTTGGTGCGCAAAAACGGGGAGAAAATCAAAATCCCGGACGAAGCCGCAGCCGCTGACATTTTGAATGATCTGGAAGCGGCTCAATTTGTGGTCGACAAAGTCGTCAAACGAACCACGCGGCGCAATCCGCTGCCACCCTTCATCACCAGCAAGCTCCAACAGGAGTCGATTCGAAAGCTTCGCTTTTCCGCCAAAAAGACCATGATGGTCGCTCAGCAGCTCTATGAAGGCATCGACTTGGGGCCCGGCGAGCCCGTGGGTTTGATCACTTACATGCGAACCGACTCCACGCGCATCGCCGACGAGGCGGCCCAGGAAGCCCTGGCATTGATCAATGAGCGCTTCGGCAAGGAGTACGCCAACCGCCAGCCGCGCTTTTTCAAAAACAAAAATAAGGCTCAGGACGCCCACGAGGCCATCCGTCCGACTTCGGTCTTTCATACGCCGGATAAGCTAAAACGCTATCTTTCCAAAGATCAGCTGACCCTGTACACCATGATCTGGCAGCGTTTCGTTGCATCCCAGATGGCCCAGGCGCTGATCGATCAGAAGACCCTCTCCATCGCCGCCGGCGACTACACGCTCACTGCCAGCGGTTCGTCGGTAAAATTTCCCGGCTTTCTCGCTCTGTATCGAAGCGCCGACGACGAGGCGCAGAGCAACAAGAAAAGCCAACCGCTGCCGGAACTGGCTGAAAAGTCCCCCCTGGAACTGCTCGGAATCGAGCCTAAGCAGCATTTCACCCAACCTCCGCCTCGATTTTCGGAAGCATCGCTGGTCAAAGAGCTGGAGGAAAACGGCATCGGCCGGCCAAGCACATACGCGGCCATTCTCTCCACCATTCGCGGTAAGGGCTATGTGGAACTGATCAATCGGTATTTCAAACCCACGGAATTGGGATTGATCGTCAACGATCTGCTCATCGCCAATTTTCCGGATATCCTGGATGTAGAGTTCACCGCCCGCCTGGAGACCGACCTGGACCGGGTGGAACAATCGGAGGTGGAGGCCCTGACCATTCTCAACCAGTTTTACGGCCCTTTCAGCCGGAAGCTGGCGGAGGCCGGGGAAAGCATGCTCAGCGTCAAAGGCGTGGGCATGCCCACAGACCTGACCTGCCCCTTGTGCCAAAAAAACGCCCTGCGCATCAAGATGGGCAAGAACGGTCATTTTCTGGCCTGTTCCGGCTATCCGCAATGCACCTACTCCAGCGATTACGAGAGGGATGAAAAAGGGATGATCGCCCCGGTGGCGGTCGTCCAACAAGACCAAGCGACCGACAAAGTCTGCGAGTTATGCGGCAAACCGATGGTGGTCAAACGCGGCAGGTACGGCGATTTTCTGGCTTGTACCGGCTACCCGGAATGCAAACACACCCAGTCCCTTAACGGAGGAGCCAATGCCAAGTCCATCGGTGTCGCCTGCCCCGAAAAGGCGTGTGACGGCCAGGTTGTGGAAAAATCCTCCAAACGGGGCAAGATCTTCTACGGGTGCAACCAGTATCCGAAATGCAGTTTTGCCAGCTGGGACCGGCCAGTGGCGATCGGCTGTCCAGTCTGCGGCAATGCCTACATGGTTGAAAAGACGACCAAGCGGGACGGCACCCTTAACGTCTGCCCCAACCGTGACTGCCGGCACCGCCAGCCGCCGAACGAGCTCAATTAGGAGCTAAACGGTTGGTTGTCGGTTTTTTTAAGGTTTGGATATTGTCATTTGCTGGACAAACAACAAGCCCCTTCACGCCCCGAACAAAAATGGTACCCCACGATGAACCTTTCCCATATTGACGCAATCAGCGCAGACATGCGCCTGGACGCGGCGCAGGTTAAATCTGTGGCCCTTCTGCTGGAAGACGGGGCAACGGTACCCTTCATTGCCCGCTACCGCAAAGAGGCCACTGGCTCGCTTGACGAAGTCACGGTGTCCGCCATTCGTGACCGACTGACCCAGCTGATCGAGTTGGACCGCCGTCGGGAAAGCATCTTGAAGTCTCTGGCGCAGCACGGCCATCTTACCGATGCCCTCGAGGTCCGGGTACGAACCGCTGAAACGATGACCCGCTTGGAGGATATCTACCTGCCTTACCGGCCCAAGCGACGAACCAAAGCCAGCACGGCCCGTGAAAAGGGGTTGGAACCGTTGGCCATGGCCATTCTGTCACAAGCGGGTGCAGACCCGATTGCACTGGCCGCCGGCTACGTCAATCCTGAAAAAGCCGTGGAATCCGTTGAAGCCGCCCTGTCCGGTGCGAGGGACATCATTGCCGAAAGGATTAACGAAGACCCCCAGGCCCGATCACGGGTTCGCGCTTTGTTTTTTAAAAAGGCGGTCATCCGCAGTCAAATAGTGGCCGGCAAAGAAGGCGAAGGGGCCAAATACAAAGACTATTTTCAGTGGGCGGAACCCGCAGCAACCGCACCTTCCCACCGGATTTTGGCCATGCGCCGGGGAGAGAAGGAGGAGATACTGGGCCTGTCCATCGCCCCGCCAGCGGAACTGGCCATCGCCATTTTGGAGGAACTTTTCGTAACCGGCGACGGCCCGGATGCCACGCAGGTGCGGATCGCGGCCCATGATGCATACAAACGCCTGCTGTCTCGCTCCATGGAGACCGAGGTTCGGGTGGCCATCAAAGAACGGGCCGATACAGAGGCCATCCGCGTATTCGCCGACAATCTGCGCCAACTGTTGCTGGCCTCCCCACTGGGGGCCAAACGGGTGATGGGCATCGATCCGGGTTTTCGCACCGGCTGCAAGGTCGTGTGCCTGGACCGTCAGGGGAAACTGCTGCACAACGACACCATTTACCCCCACACCTCGAAGCGACAGGCAGCCCTCGCCGCCCAGACCCTCACCGAACTGTACCGTCGATTTGGCATCGAAGCGGTGGCAGTAGGCAATGGCACCGCCGGCAGGGAAACCCAGGCTTTCGTGGAGGGAACCATCGATGCGCAATCGCTGCCGGTGATCATGGTTAACGAAAGCGGCGCATCGGTCTACTCGGCATCGGAAATCGCCCGCCAGGAATTTCCCGACCACGACCTAACCGTGCGCGGCGCGGTCTCAATCGGCCGACGGCTGATCGACCCCCTCTCGGAATTGGTTAAAATCGACCCCAAATCCATCGGGGTGGGTCAGTATCAGCACGACGTCGATCCATTCGCCCTGAAAAAGTCCCTGGACGACGTGGTGGCCAGCTGTGTCAATGGCGTGGGTGTGGCGCTCAATCAGGCCAGCGTCCAGCTGCTCACCTACGTGTCCGGCTTGGGACCGCAACTGGCCCAAAACATTGTCAGCCACCGCGACGAACACGGTGCCTTCACCGACCGTGACGCGCTGAAAAATGTCAAACGACTGGGACCCAAAGCCTTCGAACAATGTGCCGGCTTTCTGCGAATCAAAAACGGCGCCAACCCCTTGGACGCCAGTGCGGTCCACCCGGAAAGCTACGCAGTGGTCGAGGCCATGGCCGACGATCTGGGTTGCCGTGTGGCCGATCTGATGAGAGATGCCGGCCTGCGTAAAAAAATCGATCCCAACCGCTACGTCACCGATTCCATCGGTCTGCCGACCCTTGCCGACATCCTGGACGAGTTGGCCAAGCCCGGCAGGGATCCCCGTGAGCCCTTCGAGCATTTTTCGTTTGATGCGAATGTCTCAGCGATCCAAGACCTTGAACCGGGCATGAAGCTTCCCGGCATCGTCACCAATGTTACCAATTTCGGTGCATTCGTGGACATCGGCGTTCACCAGGACGGGTTGGTCCATATCAGCGAACTGTGCGACCGGTTCGTGACAACCCCATCCGATGTGGTCCGCGTTCAGCAGCCGGTCACCGTCACCGTGATGTCGGTGGATCTGCCCCGCAAACGCATCGCGTTGTCAATGAAAAGTGAACCGGGGCAAAAACCGGCACCGAAGCCGCGGGCCGAGCACCCCCGCAGAACAGCTCCGGCCGGCAAGCGGCACACACCCAAAGCTGCACCCAAACCGGCGTCTCCCCCGCCCTTCAACAATCCTTTTGCCGAGGCGTTTCGAAAAAACCCGGCCGGTAGAAAGGGTATCCGATGATCGCCCTGGTTCAGCGGGTCTCCAGCAGCAGCGTCTGCATTGACCAATCAACGGTCGGCGCCATCGGCCCCGGCCTGAATGTGCTCTTGGGCGTGGCCGTGGGTGATGAAGAGGCCGATGTTGACTTCCTGGCCGCCAAAGTGGTCAACCTGCGTATTTTCGAAGACGATCAGGGAAAAATGAACCGTTCATTGATCGATGTGGGGGGCCAGATGCTCGTGATCTCCCAATTCACCCTGCTGGGAGATTGCCGCAAGGGCAGACGGCCCTCATTCATCAAGGCCGCTGGCCCGGATCTGGCAAAACGGCTCTACCGGTGTTACATCGACCGGGTGAAGCGGCTGGGTGTCGATGTCCAAACCGGTCGGTTTGGCGCAATGATGCAGGTCAACATTGTCAACGATGGGCCGGTCACCCTGCTGGTCCACAGCCGGTAAACCCACCCACACCCATTTGACGAATCTTACCGCCGGGCTTTAAAGTTTCATACCGATCGTCCGATACTTCAAACCATGCGGCTGTTCAGCCGGTTGAAAGGCCCGTTTTTTTGGACGGGCATCAATTCAAAGATTAAGGCTTTTGGCCAAGCGGTCATTTTGCGTGAGCGCTGCTTTTTGGAAGCGGATTGATGGCGACGGCAGGCCAGACATACCAGCGATGACAATGCGCGTTGACGGCAGTTCGCGAGGGTGGCATTCTGGTGAAGACAGGCAATAAGATATCTCCGCAGAAGACGCCGAAGAGATCAAGCACATCCGGTGCCGGCAAAATCATCGCCATTGGCGGCGCCAAAGGAGGCATCGGCAAAAGCCTGTTCGTGGCCAATCTCGGCGTTTTTCTCACCCAACTGGGAAAGCGAACGGTGGTGGTGGACCTGGACTTGGGCGGTGCCAACCTTCATCTGTATATGGGTATCTGGAGCCTGGCCCGACGCATCGACGATTTTCTTACCCTGAAAGTGCCGACCATCGGCGACATCATGACGCCGACCAAATATGGCCCCACGCTTATCGGTGGTGGGTGCGGAAAATTGGGAACCGCCAATCTTCATTTTTCACGGAAATTGAAGCTGCTGCGGGCGTTGAAAACCATCGATGCGGATTATGTGATTCTGGATCTGGGGGGCGACACCACCTACAACATCCTCGATTTTTACCTGGCGGCGGACCAGGGGTTCGTGCTGACCACCTGCGAACCCGCATCGTACCTGGATGCATACGGGTTCATCAAAATGTCCCTTCATCGAAAGCTGACCCGCCTGTTCGGTGCGGAATCAAAATACCGAGCGTACCGGGATTTTGAAGTGGCGCAACTGATCAAGGCATTCATCTTCGCCGACACCTCAACCAACGGCCGCCACATGAGTGATCTGGTCAAACAGATGGCACAATCAAAGCCCACCCATCAACGCCTGATCGCCGAACTGCTGGACGGCTTCAGACCGGGTACCGTGGTGACCATGTGCCAGGCAACGGACAACGTAAACGAGCTGGTGTCACGCCTGAAAAAAGTCTCCGAAAAGATGCTGTCCATCAACCTGAACCATTTCGGCTGTGTCGCATTTGACAAGCAGATTCAAAACAGCGCCAAAGACCTGGTTCCCATCGTGGCCAAAGCACCCGACGGCGCCTTTGCCCGCGCCTTGCGGCGGATCGTTTTGAAGATGGAGATGGCTTAAGGAAACGTCCCATCCCGGTGCCGACCGTAAATATCTTCCAGTCGGGTTATATCGTCCTCCCCAATATACCCGCCGGTTTGCACCTCGATCAGTTCCAACGGGATCTTCCCCGGATTTTCCAGTCGATGCGCAATGCCGGCGGAAATGTATGTCGAACTGTCCTCCTTGAGCACGACCTGTTCGTCGGCCTTGGTGACCAGCGCCGACCCGCGAACAACGATCCAGTGTTCGGACCGGTTGAAATGTTTTTGAAGCGACAGCACACCGCCAGGCTTGACGGTGATCCGGTTCACCTGGAAACGATTGCCCGCCACCAATTGATCCACTGTGCCCCACGGCCGGTAGACCCGCTTGTGGGTGCGCGTCTCCTGGCGATCTTTGGCTTTGAGCCGATCCACCAGCCCTTTGACGTCCTGGACCCGGTCACGGGGGGAAATCATCACCGCATCCGATGTCTCCACGACGATGTGGTCTTTTAATCCGACGGCGGCGACCAGTCGGCTTTCGGCGTGAAGGTAGGAGTCGCCCACATCCTGCAAGACCACATCACCCTTGATCACATTGTTCAGTTCGTCCTTTTCCCCAACCTGCCAGAGGGCTTCCCACGATCCCAGATCGCTCCATCCGGCCGCCATGGGCAGCATGGCGCCGCTATCCGTTTTTTCCATCACGGCATAGTCAATGGAATCCTTCGGGCAGGCGGCAAAGGACGCCCGGTCCAGCCGGAAGAAATCCAGGTCGGACTTTCCCTTTTTGATGGCCTCTTGACAGGCCGCCACAATATCGGGAACAAAGGCACCCAACTCCTTTAATACCTGTGATGCCTTGAACATGAACATGCCGCTGTTCCAGCAATAGGCTTGCGAAGCCACATAGGCCTTGGCCGTCGCCATGTCCGGTTTTTCAACGAAGGCCGCAATACTGACCGCCGTGACGTCGCCACCTGCCGAGGGTAAGGGGTCACCCATTTTAATGTAGCCATATCCGGTTTCGGGTTTTTGCGGAACAATACCGAAGGTGATCAATCGACCCGCTTGGGCGTAAGCCTGACCCGATTTTACGATCCGCTTGAATTGATCGGTATGCGCAATATGGTGATCAGCGGGCAAGACCAACAGCACGGGATCGCCACCCGTCTCCATTGCCCGAATTGCCGCTACGGCCAGAGCGGGAGCCGTATTCCGGCCCACCGGCTCCAGAATGATGGCCTCGGCCTCGATGTCGATCTGGCGAAGCTGCTCGGCCACCATGAAGCGGTATTCGTCGTTGCAAATCACCATAGGGTTCCCGGTGCTGTCCAGGCCGTCGAGCCGAAGGATCGTACTCTGCAGCATGGTCTGCCGGTCAACCAGGCTGATGAGCTGCTTGGGATAGAGGGCCCGGGAGAGTGGCCAGAGCCGGGTGCCGCTGCCGCCTGCAAGAATGACCGGTAGAATCATCGATAAACCTCTTCGGGTTCGGGGTTCAGGTTAATGGGGTCGGCTTTGCGGCGCTGGCTTTTGTGCCTATTCGCCTTTCGCCAGCAACGCCTTGCGCAGGATATCCAGCGCCGCCATGGCAAAGATCTTTTTGTTCATCAGGCGTTTGCCGAATGGGAAGTAGAGCCGGCGCCCGAAGGATTGGTCGGGTCCGGCGTATCCGACACACACCGTGCCCACCGGTTTGTCTTCGGTTCCGCCGTCAGGACCGGCAATGCCGCTGGTGGACAACCCGTAAGTACTGCCGGCGACCCGCCGCACCCCTTCTGCCATCTCTCTGGCCGTCTCTTCGTGAACCGCACCATATTTTTCCAAGGTCTCGGCCTTGACACCCAACACATCGATCTTGGCCCGGTTGGAATAGGTGACGCCGGAGAAGAGAAAATAGGCCGAGCTACCGGCCACGTTGGTCAACCAGTTGGCCAGCAGGCCGCCGGTACAGCTTTCCGCCAGGCCGATGGTGGCCGATCGATCCATCAGCAGTCTTCCCACCACGACCTCCATCTTCTCACCATTTTCAGATATTACATGTCGACCCAGCCGTTCCAGCACCCATTGACTGGCTTCACCGATGCACTGATCCAACTGCACCGAATCCGTATCCCGCCCATAAAGCTTGACCTGGATCTGCGGGAAATGGGCGCGAAGACCCAGTTGGATACCCGGGAAAGCGGCTTCCACGCCGGCCACCCTTTCGCCGGCCAGCGATTCGGGCAGCCCGAAGGTGCTGATG
>JAAUYD010200488.1_pt1 | contig 17186 bp, 17 predicted proteins | sample 7278101 | NCBI WGS metagenome assembly JAAUYD01 (sample SAMN14350128, study PRJNA611818) | marine sediment metagenome | isolation source: surface marine sediment (0.6m) | place: French Polynesia: Moorea | collected 2018-08 | reverse complement strand
CTGGACATGATCCTGATGAACGTCCTGGATGCGGCCATCATGCGCACGGCCGACGCCTGCCACAACCTGACCACGGGGGGAATCTTCACCTGGCAATAGAAGCCGTCCCAACAATCGTCCGAGTGCCCGTGGCGGCGTTGCGCCTGTTGATTGACAACAATTCTCGGTTCAAGCTACTGTCTACAGTCCATTGGCCAACACGCGCGGGGCGTTGTCGAACCCCCGGCAAATGGGTTAGGTTCCGCCAACTGGAACGTTCGAGCCTTGCTCGAAACGGTTCATCTCGGTCACGCTCATGGCCAATGACGATATGGGCCGAGATGGGACTTTTTTAGAATTGGATCGTCCATCAAAGAAAGGTCAAACATGGTCAGCGACAATGCAATCGCTTCTCAAAGGGACCGCTTCGACATCACGGATTGCCAGGCAACCATGAAAGCGGTGGTGACCACGGGCAACGGCGGCTATGAGATGCTCGACTATCGGGATGTCCCGCTTCCGCAGCTTGAATCGGGAGAAGTGCTGCTGCAGGTTCTTGCCGCCGGGGTCAACAACACCGAAATCAATACCCGCCTGGGCTGGTACTCCTCAGCGGTCACCAGCGGCACCGAAGCGTTGACCGATGGTGAGAAGGACAGTGCCAAAGCCAAGGCCGACGGCGGATGGAACGAGGCGACCCCTTTCCCCTTCATCCAGGGCACCGACTGCTGCGGTCGGGTGGTTGACGTGGCCCCCGGCGTGGATGCGGGTAGGATCGGTTCACGCGCCCTGGTGCGGCCGTGCATTCGTCTGGCGGGCTGGGATTCTCTGGAAAACGTCTGGATGGCCTCCGATTTCGACGGCGCCTTCGCCCAGTTCGTCAAGGTGCCGGCAGCGGAGGTCTTCCCCGTGGACTGCTCGTGGAGCGATGCTGAACTGGGTACGATCCCTTGCGCCTATGGCACGGCCGAGAATATGCTTCACCGGGCCGCGGTGTCGAGCGGCGATCATGTACTGGTTGCCGGCGCCTCGGGCGGCGTGGGGTCGGCTGTCGTGCAGCTGGCCAAGCGGCGCGGAGCCACGGTGACCGCCATCGTCGGCCGCCAGAAGCTGGACCAGGTAAGCGCCATCGGTGCGGATCGCGTCATCGCCCGGGACGATGATCTCGTCGCCGCGCTTGGTGAGAAATCCGTCGACGTCGTCGTCGACAACGTGGCCGGGCCGGCCTTTGGCGGCATGCTCAAGGTGCTCAAGCGGGGCGGCAAGTATGCCTCCTCGGGGGCCATCGGCGGGCCGCTGGTACAGCTCGATATGCGCGATTTTTATCTCAAGGACCTGACCCTGATCGGGTGTACTGCCTGGGACGAGCCCGTATTTTCGAACCTGATCAGCTACATCGAGAGGGGCGAGATCCGTCCATTGCTGGCCAAGACCTTTCCGCTGGAACATATTGCAGATGCTCAGCGAGAGTTCACCCAAAAGAAACACGTGGGCAAATTCGTCCTGATTCCGCCGCCGCTGGAAGACCCACATCGGTAATGGTGCGAACCTATTATTTTACGGCCGCCAGGGCGATTGCTTCTGCGTTCAGCCGTCTGAAGACAATCCCGGCCACCGACCCGGCGCTGACGCCGGCCAACTGGTGTAAGGCCCAGCCGTGCATGACGTTCCGACTCGGATCGCGACACCTCGTCCTGACCCAGCCGAGTTCGACAATCTTGGTCTATGCGCTGGGCCTGTTGACCATTGCCGTCGGCCTCTATTATTTGTGGATCCAGGCCGGTGAACGATCCCGTCTGTGGTGGGGCATCTCCCTGGTACTGTGGGGCGTCGGCGCGCTGCTGGCCGGCACCAGCTACCAGGCCTTCGGCTACGAAATCAAGTGCGCCGGACGGCGACGCTGCGCCTGGACCAGCTGGTGGGAAGTGGTGTACCTCATTTTCCAGCAGGTGAGCATGGACGCCATGCTGATTGCTGTGGCCTATTCGTGCACCGCAGGGAGATTGCATACGATTCTGGTCGCCTGCGCGCTGGTGACCGCCGCGGTTTACACCGTTGCGGCGTTGGTGGGCGGCGTGGTGCCGTTTAAAGCACTGATCACCTTCGATTTGATGGTGCGGGTATCGACCCCCATCGTCCTGATCTTCCTGATCCTGAATAGCTGGCGCTACTACACCCTTGGGAACGCCATGGACCTCGTTCTCCTGTTCACCTGGTTGTTGCTGCTGCTGGTCAGTGGCGCCTATTGCCTGTACGACAACCTGGACATCACCGGGAAGCTGTGGGCCGATGGGCAAGGCATCTGGTTTTCTCAAAATGATCTCTTGCACATCGGCCTGATCGTCTGGATGCTCTACATCGCCATAGTGGTGCCCGAACATGTCAGGGATTATTCCATCACAGTGCTTCCGGGGTGAGTGGCGTTGCCGTTGCGGCTATGGCCCGGGCATGGACGGGGTTGCTATTGCCGACGGCCCGCCGCCGGCGACCGGGCAAACCGCCGCTTGCACCGGTAGTGTTTGACCGGCCGGACAACGCTGGCCGTATATTCGTTGGAGATGACCGTGAACGACGAGACGTTAAAGGATATCAATGAAGACGGGGGTGCAGGCAAGATGCCGGCTGATGAAAAGGCTGACCTCATCGAAAAGATCCGCATTTTAAACTGCCTGTATCAGATTTCCGAACTGGTGGTCGATGGCACCGCTGCATTTGAAAAAACCATACAGGCCATCATCGACCTGGTGCCGCAGGCCTTCGAATATCCGCACAAGGTTGCCGCAGCGCTTTCACTGGACGACAGGCACTATCAATCCAGCGGGTCCAAGTCATTTCTGCCAAGCGCCCAAAAAGCGATCGTCGTGAACGGTGAGGTTCGGGGACGCCTTGAAATCGGTTGTATCGAGGACGGGTCGTTTGCACTCAGTGCCGAGGGTGATTGCAGCATCGCAGAAAACAACCTGCTGGAAGCGGTAGCCAAAAAGGTCGCCTACATCATCGACCGCAAAGAGGCCTCCGACAAAAAAAAGAGTTTGGAGGAACAGCTCAGGCATGCAGATCGTCTAGCCACCATTGGTCAGTTGGCCGCAGGCATTGCCCATGAATTAAACAATCCATTGGGAGATATCCTGGGATTTGCCCAGTTGGCTTCCAAATACCCTGACCTGAACGAAGAGGTTTATCAGGACCTGGTAAAAATCGTCAAATCAACTCTCTATGCAAGAGAAATCATCAAAAAAGTGTTGTATTTCGGCAGGCAGACGCATCCCAAAGGGACCCAGACCGACCTGAATGAATTGATTGGTGAGTGGTTGGATGTTTTTGAATCGCGATGCGCAAAAAGTGGCGTCCGGATCGTGGTGGAGCGAGATAGCGCCCTACCGATGGTAACCGGCGATCCCGCACAACTCAATCAGGTGCTTGTCAATGTCGTGGTCAACGCCATCCAAGCCATGCCTGGTGGCGGCACCTTGACCATCAGGACCATGAGTCGGGAAGGCTGGGCGTCGATTATCGTTGAGGATACCGGGTTGGGCATCGAGAAAGCGCACATGGATAAAATTTTCCTGCCGTTCTTCACCACCAAAGAGGTTGATGAAGGAACCGGGCTGGGGCTCTCCGTCGTCTACGGAATCGTCAATGAGCATGGCGGCCGCATCGAAGTTGACAGCAAGAAGGGTCAAGGCGCCACGGTTGAGCTTAAATTCCCTGTCTAATTGAGGTATAAGGATCCAATGGCGACCCGAACCGAGCATCGACATTCTATTTTGGCGGTGGATGACAACCCCAATGCCTTGGAGATCATCAGACGCACGCTGGGCCGCTCGGGCTACGCCGTGATCACCTGTGAGAGTGTTCCGGATGCGGTCCAGATGCTGAAGGACCACCAAATCGATCTGGTGATAACGGATATGAAAATGCCACGGCACAGCGGGTTTGAACTCGTCCGCTACGTGAGCGAAAATTGTCACCACACGGCCGTTATCATGATCACCGGATATCCGTCGATCGAGGGTGCCGTGGAGGCCATCAAGATCGGCGCGGATGATTTTTTGGCTAAGCCGTATACCGATGATGAGTTGATGACTGTCGTCCGACAAGCACTCGAGCGGTTGAGCGCACAGCGTGCGGCGCAGGACACATTGGAATCGGAGGCACCCCTTGGCATCGTGGGCAGCAGCAGACCCATGAAAAAGGTGTTCAAGCTCATTGCCAAGGCGGCAACCATGTCGGCCAATGTCCTGATCTCCGGTGAAAGCGGGACGGGCAAGGAGCTGGTGGCCCGGGCCATTCACTACACCAGTCCACGCTCGTCGGCGGCGTTTGTGCCGGTGAACTGCACGGCAATCCCTGAGGGTCTCGTCGAAAGCGAACTGTTCGGCCATGAGAAAGGCGCCTTTACCGGTGCCAACACGGCCCGGGCCGGTTTTTTTGAAGTGGCCGCCGGCGGCACCTTGTTTCTGGACGAAATCGGTGACGCCAGCCAGAGCCTTCAGGCCAAGCTGCTCCGCGTTTTGCAAAACAAGGAGGTCGTCAAAGTGGGCGCCAGTCAAGTCATCAAGGTCGATGCACGCATCGTGGCGGCCACGAACAAAAATCTTCAGCAACTCGTCAAAAAAAAGCTGTTCCGGGAAGATCTGTATTACCGCATCGATGTGATCGACATTCCCGTTCCGCCGTTGCGCGAGCGCAGTGAGGACATCCCCCTGCTCATCCAGCACATCACGAATCAACTCTGTGAGGAGACGAGTGGCGAGCCGCTCACATTCTCGGAGCGTGCCTTGAATACCATAAAAGCCTATTCATGGCCGGGAAACGTCCGGGAGCTAGAAAACCTGGTTCAAAAGCTGACCATCGCCGTGGATCACAATAAGGTGGATGTTGTCGATTTGCCCGAAACGATGCGGTTTTCAATCGATTACAAGGCAGATGTGCGGCGTTCATTGGCGGCGGTTGAACATGAGCACATCCTAAATGTACTGGCCAGTGTCGGCGGCAACAAAACACAGGCTGCCAAAATTTTGGGGATAGACCGCAAGACCCTGCGAGAGAAGCTGAAAAGGATAGCGATTGACACGTAACGGTGACACATGAGCCTTTATTGGATCCCCTTATTGTTGTTCCTGGGCGCGATCGGCCCATTGACTGTCGACCGCTGGGGACGCAGCGCCTGTGCGGCCATCGCCGCGCTGTTTCCGGCGGCTTCTCTGGCGGTCGTGATCTTGCGGACCACACCTATTTTCGAGGGGCACGTGATTCGCTTCGAGGCGGATTGGATCCCTACGCTGGGGTTGGCCGTTGCATTCCGGCTGGACGGCCTCTCTCTCCTGTTCGCTGCTCTGATCCTCGGCATCGGTCTGCTGGTCATCCTGTATGCCCGTTACTACCTGTCCGATACGGATCAGGCCGGTCGATTCTTTGCCTATCTGCTGTTGTTCATGGCATCCATGGCCGGTGTGGTGCTGGCCAACAATCTGCTGTTGCTCTGGTTTTTCTGGGAACTGACCAGCATCAGTTCATTTTTGCTGATCGGATACTGGCACCATCGCAGTGACGCCCGCAAAGGGGCGCGCATGGCCTTGACCATCACGGGTGCCGGCGGCCTGGCACTGCTGGGCGGCTTTATCCTTATCGGCCAAACTGTCGGCTCCTACAACATCGACGTGGTCCTATCAAACGGCGAACTGATTCGCCATTCCGGCCGCTACCACACCATCCTCCTGTTGGTCCTGCTGGGTGCCTTCACCAAATCGGCCCAGTTTCCGTTCCATCTTTGGCTGCCGCATGCCATGGCTGCACCGACGCCGGTCAGCGCCTATCTGCATTCGGCAACCATGGTCAAAGCCGGCATCTTCCTGCTGGCGCGGCTGCATCCCGTTCTTTCCGGAACCACAAGCTGGTTCTTGATCGTCAGCATCACCGGCATGTTGACGATGCTAGTAGGCGCCTACCAGGCCCTGTTCAAACACGACCTAAAAGGCCTGTTGGCCTACTCCACCATCAGCCACCTGGGGTTGATCACGCTGCTGTTCGGCATGGGAACCGCTCTGGCTGCCGTAGCGGCCGTCTTCCATGTCATCAACCATGCCATTTTCAAGGCCTCCTTGTTCATGGCGGCCGGCATCATCGATCACGAATCCGGCTCCCGGGACATGCGCAAGCTAAACGGCCTGTGGCACTATATGCCCATCACGGCGACCCTGGCAATGGTGGCCGCCGCGGCCATGGCCGGCGTACCGCTGCTGAACGGATTCCTGTCCAAAGAGATGTTTTTTGCCGAAACGTTGCATCAAAGCACGCTGGGGTCGATCTCCTGGTTGATACCCGTGTTTGCCACCATCGGCGCTGCTTTCTCGGTCGCCTATTCGCTGCGCTTCATCCACGATGTGTTCTTCAACGGCGAGCCCAAAGATCTGCCCAAAAGCCCCCATGAACCGCCGCGCTATATGCGCGTGCCGGTCGAAATCTTGGTTGCGCTGTGTTTGATCGTCGGCATGTTCCCGGAATATACGGTTGGAGATCTGCTTGCCAGCGCCTCGACGGCCGTGCTGGGCGGCCGTCTGCCCCAATACCACCTGCACATCTGGCATGGCCTGAATCTGCCGCTGCTGATGAGCGTTTTGGCGCTGACTGGCGGCGGCCTCCTCTATACCAACCGGCAGCGGTTATTCCGGCTGCAACTGTACTTTCCGGAGCGCAACGAGAGCCAGCTATTCGATGATGCGCTTCACCGACTGCAGCAACGGGTAGCTGGTTTTCTGACCTGGTTTGACAACGGTTCCATGCAGCGCGCTGTATTTTGGCTCTTTTTCGTGGCCCTGGTTTTTTCGATGCTGCCCTTGATGGAACTCGACATGACCATCGGTGCCAGACCCCAAATCCCGATCGATTTTGTGATGATCGCCGGCGCCACCCTGCTTTGCGTCAGTTCAGTCGCCACCGTCGTCTGGCACCACCAGCGGCTGATCGCAATCCTGCTGCTCTCCGTGGTGGGCATGGTGGTGGCCATTGCCTTTGCCCTGTTTTCGGCACCCGATTTGGCATTGACCCAGTTGTCTGTGGAAGTGGTCACCATCGTCCTGCTGCTGCTGGCCCTGCATTTCTTGCCGCAACGGATCCGCAATTTTTCCTCGCCCAACTGCATCATCAGAGACGCATCCTTGGCGGTGTTGATCGGCGGTGTCGTCGGAACCATCACCTTTGCGCTCATCACCCGACCGCTGGCGTCGATCTCCGGTTATTTCATCGACAATGCCAAAACCTTGGGCGGCGGCACGAACATCGTTAACGTTATCCTGGTCGATTTTCGCGGATTCGACACTTTCGGTGAGATCAGCGTGCTGGCCATTGCCGCCTTGGGGATCGGCATACTGGTTGAGCACATGCGTCCCATACAGTCCGACGTGGATGCCGATGGATTGCGGTGGGCCGGCGACAAGCATCCGATGATGCTGTCTGTCATTTCCCAGGCACTGCTGCCGCTGGCCTTGATGGTATCGGTCTACATTTTCATACGCGGACATAATTTGCCCGGCGGTGGCTTCATCGCCGGTTTGATCACTGCAGTGGCCATGATCCAGCAATATATCGCCCAAGGATACGGTTGGATCAAAGCCCGATTATCCATCAACTATCTGTATCTGATCGGCAGCGGTTTGCTGATCGCCGCCGCGACCGGTATTGGCAGCTTTTTCTGGCAGCAGCCCTTTTTGAAAAGCTGGCACGGCCATTTTCACGTCTCCCTGATGGGCGAGATCGAATTGGCAAGTGCCATGGCGTTCGATCTGGGTGTGTACCTTACCGTGGTCGGCGCTTGCTTGATGATTCTGTCCAGACTCGGGCAATTGACCTATATCCCCGAGTCACCATGAAAGGATCGGTCCTATGGAGTTGATTTTCGCCCTGTGTGTTGGCGTGATGACCAGTTGCGGTGTCTATCTGTGTCTTCGCGGGACCACGTTTACCGTTGTGATCGGCCTGACCATGCTCTCTTATGCCGTCAATCTGTTTCTTTTCGCCAGCGGCCGCCTTCATCTCAATGCCGCACCCATATTGGGCGTTTCCCGGCAAATCGCCGATCCGTTGCCGCAGGCCCTCGTGCTGACGGCCATCGTCATCGGTTTCGGCATGACGGCGTTTCTCGTGGTGCTGGCCATGCGGTCCTGCGTCGACTGGGGCAATGACCATGTCGATGGGGAGCCGCCGGCCATAGAGAACATCATTCAACGGGAGCAGGGGCAGCCATGATCCATCTGCCCATTTTTCCGGTGTTGTTGCCATCGCTGGCAGGCACCGTGATGCTGCTGCCGCCTGTTGCCACCCGGCTCCATTGGCAGCGCCGGATGACCTGGCTGGTGCTGATGGTGCTGGTGGTCATCGGGGGGATATTGATCCATCAGGCCCAGCGTCAGCCCTTGGCCTACGCCTTGGGAGGCTGGCAGCCGCCATTTGGCATCTTCTTTGTCGTCGACCGCTTGGCGGCCGTGTTGATCGCGCTGACCGCTGTGCTCGCCTTTTGTGCCGGGTTGTACAGCGCCGGGAAAGAAGATCGCGAGGGTCCCTATTTCTACCCGCTGTTTTTATTTCAGGTCATGGGCATCAACGGCGCCTTCCTCACCGGTGATCTGTTCAATCTCTTTGTCTTTTTTGAATTGCTGCTGATCGCGTCCTACGCGCTGCTCGTTCACGGTGGCGGGCGTCAGAAGAGCAAGGCGGGATTCCAATACGTCACCTTGAACCTGATCGGCTCGGCCCTCTTTTTGATCGCCCTGGGCGCGCTTTATGGAACCCTGGGCTCCCTCAACATGGCGGACATGTCCGATCGGGTCGGGCTGCTTCTGCCTCAGGATCAGACCCTGGCCAAAACCGGAGGCCTGCTGTTGCTGCTGGTGTTCAGCTTGAAGTCAGCCTTGCTGCCGCTGCATTTTTGGTTGCCCAAAACCTATGCCGCTGCCTCCGCATCGGTCGTCGCGCTGTTTGCAGTCATGACCAAAGTGGGGTTTTATTCGATCTGCCGGGTATTCGCCGGTATTTTCGGAAACGATGCCGGCGCGCTGGCCAATCTCGCCACGCCCTGGATTTGGCCGCTGGCCATGGCCACGATTGCCATCGGCTGCGTGGGTGTTTATGCCGCAGCTACTTTGCGGTCGATCACCGCAAACATGGTGATTGTTTCTGTCGGAACGCTGCTGCTGACCTTTGTGATTGGCGGCGGGCAATCCCTGTCCGTCGGCATCTACTATCTGTTGCACTCTACCGTTGTCACCGGCGCATTGTTTCTGGTTGCCGATCTGATCGGATCACAGCGGGGCATCGCTATGGATCAGATCGTCAAGTCAAGGCCGGTAAGCCAGGCAAGGCTGTTGGGCGGGCTTTTTCTGATCTCGGCAATCGCCGCCATCGGCTTGCCACCCCTGTCCGGCTTTGTCGGCAAGGCCTTGCTGCTGCAATCGGTGGGCCGGTTCGTAGAACAGGTGTGGGTCTGGCCGGCCCTCTTGATCAGCAGTCTGGTGGCGCTGGTGGCCTTCTCGAGGGCCGGCAGCATGTTCTTTTGGCATGTCTCTTCACAAACACCGTCAAAGGGCCCCACGGTGCGATGGTCGCAAATGGCGGCCATCACCATTTTGCTGTCAACCATCGTACTGATGACCATTTTTGCTGATGCCATTCTGGCATACAGCCAGGGTGCCGCCAGGGATGTGCGCGAGCGCCCTTTGATCATGCACCATCATACCACCAGCGACAGGAGCCATGTCGATGAGGCCCATGAATCGTAGGTCCTATATCCCCGATCCGCTCAATTTCACCATATTGGTGGTTGTCTGGCTGTTGTTGACCCACCAGTTTAGCTTCGGCAATCTCCTGCTGGCTTGTATATTGGCATGGCTCATCCCGGTGGGCGTCGGCAGGATTCGAACGGCAACGGTACCCGTCAGAAAGCCATTGAAGCTGATCGCCTTCGTTGGGGTGCTGCTGATGGATATCATTGTCTCCAACATCGTGGTCGCCAAACAGGTGTTGGGTTCGCCGGAGCGCTTGCAGCCCGGATTTGTGGCCATACCGCTGGACCTCACAGAAGCCCTGCCGATCACCCTGCTGGCAAGTACGATCTCCCTGACCCCGGGCACGGTCAGTATCGAGATGACCGATGATCGAAAAACACTCTATGTGCATGCCCTGCATGTCGTGAGCGAAACCGCCTTGGTCGCTCGCATCAAGCATCGCTATGAACAACCACTCAAGGAGATATTCGGATGCTGAACGCGATTATCCTGGCAGTCAGCGCAATCATTGGGTTTTCGCTGTTGTTGAATCTGTGGCGCTTCATGATCGGGCCGCATACGCTTGATCGCGTGATTGCCTTAGATACCATGTACATCAATGCCATCGCCCTGATCGTCATTCTGGGTATTTTCATGGAGTCACCGCTTTACTACGAAGGGGCCCTGATCATCGCCATGCTGGGATTCGTGAGCACCACCGCAGTGTGTAAATTCATCCTGCGCGGCGACATTATCGAATAGGAGGATGCCACCATGCCTATCACAGAACTGGTCACCGGACTGTTCCTCATCATCGGCGCCGTGTTCCTGCTGGTCGGGTCCATCGGATTGTCTCGACTGCCGGATTTTTATATGCGTCTGCATGGGCCCACGAAGGCATCGACCCTCGGACTCGGGGCCATTTTGATGGCATCGATCGTCTTTTTCTCATTCAAGGAGAGCGGTATCAGCATCAAGGAGTTCTTGATCATTTTGTTCATCTTTTTAACGGCCCCGATCACCGCCAACATGCTGTCAAAGGCCGCCCTGCACGTCAGAAGACAGCCGCGCGGCGATACGTTGAACCATGACCGTCTGGAGGCGATTCGGGAGCGTCGGCATTGACACCACCGACAGCAGGCCTTGATAGTGTCGCTGGACGAATGACTTGATTGAATATGTCGAGGATAGGGAATGTGGACCCAACGCAGATATTGGGCTGAAAGCCAATTTTTAGGTAGCTTCTACATACTGCCATAGCTGTGCAAGCCAGGCAGCAGGTTAACCCCCAAATAGGTGAACAATACGGCGCCGAAGCCGATCATCGAGAGGAGCGCGGCCTTGCGTCCCTGCCATCCGCGCATGAATCTGGCGTGCAGAAAAGTGGCGTAAATGAACCAGGTGATGAGCGACCAGGTCTCCTTGGGGTCCCATCCCCAGTATCGCCCCCAGGCTGAATTGGCCCACACCGCCCCGGTGATAATGCCCACGGTCAAAAACAGAAAACCCAGCATCACCATTTTGTGGGTCAGCTCATCCAACACGTTCAGGTCAGGAATTTTCGACCGAAGCGACCCCTTGCCTGCCGGCTCGTCCTTTCGCAGGAAAACCATCAGGCTGAGACAAAAGGCGATCGCGAATCCGGCATATCCGATGAAGCAGGTGATGACGTGAGCAATCAGCCAATTGCTTTTGAGCGCCGGTAAAAGGGGCTGGATCTGACTGTTCATGCTGGGTGTGAGCGATGCATAGGCCATGCAGAAAAAGGCCATCGGCATGACGAATGCCCCCATGACACGACTGCCCTGTCGCTTCTCCAGCGGCAGATACAACGCGGTGATGGCTAAAGCAAAGAAAACCAGCGATTCATAGAGATTTGACAACGGTGCGCGACCAAAACCCAGCTGATAGGACTCCACCCAACGTAGTCCGAAACCGGCCAGGTTACCTGTCAATCCGATGGCCGCCACGACGAAGGCAATGCGTCCGACGGCCGGTTTCTTGAATATCCAGGCCAGAATATAAAGAAATGCCGATGCACCGTATACGAAGGTGGTGATGGAAAGAATCAGGGAGCTGTTCATGGTTCCTCTTTTTGTGTAGTTGCAACGACTTCAACATCGGGACGTTTCAACGTCACCCCCACGCGATCGTTTTGCACGACGCCGTCGGTCCTTTGCGGAGCCGAACGGAGCAGGGCGTTGCCATCAGACCTGTCGTGCGGAGACGACGCGACGTCAGGGGGAGACGATGGCTCTGCCTCTGGAGGTGAAGGATATGCCCTGGCTGGATTGGGCGCCAATCATGATCGACTCGATGATCGGTGGATTGACCGCAGTGGCGGACTTCCATTTAACGATGAAATTGGCGCTGGAACCGCCGCCTTTATCGTCTTCAGCGACAACGAAGCGCACGGACTCTTGCGGTCTGACGATCGCTTCGCCTTCGACGAACGACTCGATCAGCTGGCCTGTCGAACCGTAGTAGTTGACTTCGCGCAGCCTGATGTCGCCGTTGAGATCGATGTTTCTGATGCTCAGGGTGATGGCCAATGCAAATGGCCTTTTTTTGCCGCCGACATAGATATGCGAATAGGCCGGCACGTAGACGGTTTGCCCGTTGGACAAAGACGCCTGTGATTGGGCAGCCAGCGACGCCGGCATGCAGATCGCGCAAGCCAGCAAAAAAGCGATACTCGTGATTTTCAATCGGGCCATCTTTGGGTTCCTTCACACATTCATCTTTTTGGCCGACCTTTACCAATACACGGACACCATTTTAGCATACCTGTCCCGGGCTGCAAGACGCGCTTTGGCTCGCCGGCCCTACAGACGTGCAGACGAAATCAACGGTTGAAAAACCGCAGAGAAGACATCGGTCAGCCTCAGGATGCCGACGATACGATCATCTCGATTGACCAACAAAGACTGATGGTGTCCCATCACCAGCAAGTGGATGGCTTCATCCAAGGTTGCCTGCTCGCGCACACACTCATCTGCAGACAAAGTATGCATGAAATCGCGTACGTGAATAGCGGCGGCCTTTTTTCTAAAATCCTCCAGCGAGCCGTCAAACAGACGGTGGTGTTCGAGCATGGAGCTCAAAAACATGCGGCTGAAATGGCGAAAGGCGCCTCTGGTATCCTGGTTCTGAATCTCCTTGTACTTGGGCTCCAGTGCCCGCAGCGCATCGATCTGGCCGATTTTGCCGATTGGCTGTTGGTTGTTGTCCAGCACCAGGATCGCCCGGTGGCGATAGTTGTCCCGGCAAAAGGTTTCCTGAGCATGATCCAGCGCCTGGATGGCATCGGCTAGGGTGGCGTCTTTTGAAACCGTTGCATACTCTTTTAGCGGTACCATTAATTCTTTGATCGAGACTGTCTTCATAAATCACTCCGATTAGATGTTGCCGCCTTTGCGAAGCAGTTGCCTGGCTTCCGCTTTCCTGATCCGTTCATCCTGCTCGGCCTTTCTCAGCTTGGCCCGGTGGAGAATGCGTTTCAGCTCCTCAAAATCAGCTGGTTTCAACAGGTAATCGAAGGCGCCCAGCTTCATCCCTTGTACGGCGGTCTCTGTGGTGCCGTGCCCCGTCAGCAGAATGACTTCGACCAGCGGGTATCGGGATTTAATCTCTCTCAAAGCTTGAATGCCATCCATTCCCGGCATTTTTATATCGAGGATGACCACATCGATCGGTGTCTCTTCAAGCCTTTGCAAACACATACTGCCGTCATAGGCTGGCGTCACCTTGTCTCCTGCATCCTCGAGCCGCATGGCCAGCATTTCCACGAAGTCCTTTTCATCGTCAACCAACAAAATGTTTGTGGGAACATGAATCATTGTCGCCTTCTCCTTATTGCAACGATCGGTTACTTGAGATCTGAGCCCTCATCGTCGATTCGATCATGATCGGGCAATCGAATCCTGAAGCAGGACCCTTCACCCAACCGGCTCTCAACGGTCAGCTCCCCACCGGCCTTTTCGACGATATCGCGGCTGACGAACAGACCCAACCCGGTTCCTTTACCCGGCGCCTTGGTGCTGAAAAAGGGCTCGAATATTCTGTCCAGATTCTCTTTAGGAATGCCTGTCCCTGAATCGACAATGTCGATGCACACACCCGCGTCCGACCGCAGTATTCGAACGGTGATGTGACCGCCCTGTTCGGTGGCATGCATGGCATTGTTCAACAAGTTGATAAGCACCTGCCGAATCTGATTGGGGTCGGCCTTGAGTGTAGGCGGGTTCCGGTCCGCTTCGAGGTTCACCCCTATACCCTTACGATCGGCATCCCGGTGAATCAGTCGGACGGTTTCGCCGACCAGTGCCGGCAAATCGATTTCCTTCAGCACCGCTTCGCGCTTACCGACATCGGCAAGCAGCTGGTGAGTTATCGTTCGGGCCCGTTTGACGCCGGTCTCGATTTTTTCGAGGGCCTTATCGATTGATGCCCTGTGGGGGATCTCGGCCAACTCTTTTTTTTGCACCACGGTGCGCAGATAACCGGCAGACTCGTTGATAATGGCCAGCGGGTTGTTGATCTCGTGGGCCACGCCCGCCGCCAGTGTACCTAAAGCCGCAAGTCTTTCTGTGGCGATCATCTGCTGTTCGATGCGGGCCTGGTACTCCCTGGCCGCCTTCTGCTCTCTGTCAGATACGATCTTGTCATAGGCTTGACCGATCTTCCCCAGCAGGTGGTCAAATTCCACCGGCTTGGTCAGATAATCAAAGGCACCGGATTTGATCCCCGCCACACCATCCTGTGTGTTAGCGTTGCCGGTGAGTAGAATGACTTCGGTTTCACGGTGATGTTGCTTGATTGCCGACAATGCATCGATGCCGTGCATTCCGGGCATCATGACATCCATGACGACAACATCCACCGGTTGTTTCGCCAACGTCGTGAGGCACGAACGACCATCGGCGGCTTGAAGCGCAATGAGCCCTCTTTTCTGCAACCGTTTGGCCAATGTGTTGCGAAAGTCGGTTTCGTCATCGACCAGCAACAACCTTATCTGTTTCAACTGATCAGGGTTCATGCCTGACTCCTCGAAGACGTTGGCAAACCACTATACGAGTCCCAGGATGTTCCACCAAACTGCGGCAACGAGGACCAGCAGGATCAGCAGAACAGGTGTCGCCACCAAACCGGCACGGGTGATATCGGCGGCCTTGAACTCCTTGAAGCTGTATGCGATCGCGTTGGGCGGACAGCCGATGACCAACAGCATGGCAAATGAAGTGGCAGTTCCCATGCACAAGGCCAGCACCCTGGGATCAACGCCTTCCAGTTGGGCCATCGGAATGACGATGGGCAGGATCAGAGCCGCCGCGGCCACATTGGCCATGGCGTTGGTCACCAATGCCCCGAACACCGCCACACCGGCGAAGAGCAGCAACCAGCCGCCCCCTTCCACGAGGGGGAAAAAAAGGTGAGCGAAATAAGTCGCCGCGCCGGAGTCTCCCATGGCCAATCCCAAAGAGATCCCTCCTCCGAATATAAACAGCGCGGTTCCCCATTCCAAGTGTTCATGAACGTCATCCCATTTCAAAATACCGGCCAGGACGAGTGCGGCGACGCCCAGCATACCGGTCACGGAGTAGTGCAGTCCGTGAAATTCCTTGGTCAGCCACAAAATGAAGCAGCTTACAATGATGATGAGGGTCACGATCTCCTTTGTGGTCCAGGGAGGCACCTCGTCATCAAACCTGGGCAGCTGGATGGCCGGGTCCGGGCGGAAGACCAGATAGACCACCCCCACGGCAGCGGGTACGGTAACGATGGCCATGGGCATGGCGTATTTGATCCAATCCATGAAGGATATTTCAATGCCGGTGAACTCCTTTAAAAATGCCGCCGACACCATCGTGCGGCCACCACCGACCAGGGTCCCCATGCCACCGCAGGAACAGGCGAACGCCAGGGAGATCAGCATGAATTTGGCCGTACGGGAATGGGGTTCGATGCCGGCGCTGCGCATGAGTGGCAGCATGGTGACGATGCCGATGGAGACCGCCGCCGCGTCATGCATGAATGAAGAGGCCAGTCCCAGCCCCACGCTGATGATGAAGGTAAACTTCGTTACGCTGGTGCCGGCCTTGGCCACGATGAAGTGCCCCAACCGCCTGGTGATTCCGGCTTTGTCCAGGGCGATGGCGAAAATCAGACAGCACATGATGAAGACGACCACCGGGTGCATGTAGGGCGCCCAGGCGGTCTTGACATCGACAATTTGCATCGCGACTAGAAAGACACCAATCAAGATGGCCGTAATCTCCAGCGGAATCGGTTCCAGCATAAACAAGAAGATCAAAACCGCCAGCACGGCCAGAAATCGTTGCGCTTTTGGCGAGAGACCATCCTGGTAGACCACGTCGATGGTTTGGTCAGGATGTGCGGCCGCCCGCTGCTGCAGATAGGTGCCCAGTGGCTCTGCCTGGTCATCCGCCTTGGCTTGCAGGAGGTAGGCGTCTGAATCGGCCTCGGTTCCGGGCAAGATGGTGAACCGTTCGCTGACGGTTTTGTAGAAGGAGCGGTCAACGTCCCCTTGGATTTTGAAGGAGGTCCCATCGGGTCTGGGCAGTATCAAGACGGCAGCTCCCAGCAAGAACGCCATACACAGCTGAAAGTGCCTGGATTTTAAAATCATCGTCATTTATTTATCTCCGCTCGGTGGTCGTCATGACGCCATCGGCCGGCGCCGATGGTTGCGGTCGGATGTACATCTCGTACCAATCGTCGGGTTGTCTTCCAGGGGAAGAAAAAATCACGGTAACGGTCGGCTTTGATTGGCCTCCTTGATCTTCTGGATCAACTCATCCAGTTCACACGGTTTGGTCAGGTAATCGTAAGCGCCGTGACGGATCCCGTCATGCGCCGCTTTGGCTGAGCCGTGTCCGGTGAGCATGATCACGACCATTTCAGGGGCCATCTTTCTCAGGATCTTGAGCACTTCGATCCCGTCCATGTCAGCCATTTTGAGATCCAGGACGGCGACATCGAAACTGCGCTGCCGCAGGATCTGAAACGCCTCGGAACCACTGCCGGCTTTACCGACATCGAAGCCACGCTTTGACAAACGGTTGGACAACACGTTGACATAGCCGATTTCGTCATCGATAAGCAGTACACCGATGGGTTTATTGTGGGCATTTTCCACCGTCGACATCCCCCGTTTTTTAAGTTTCACCTAGTGCCCATCCAGAAATAGGAAATTTTGGTCGAGATCAAGGCGTGAGAAAAATTCTACCGCAGGCATATCGTTTGTATTCCGGGGATAACCCTGATCTTATAAAACCAGGTTGCGAACAACGCAGATATCGCGCAAATTGGCCATTTATGGATTCGCACTATTTATGGCCGCCGCAAGGTGATGGCCTGCATCCGGGCTTCCATAATCTTCTCCTCCTGATCCCGTTTGCGCTTGGCCGCCTCATTTACTTTTTG
>JAAUYD010268568.1_pt1 | contig 17190 bp, 13 predicted proteins | sample 7278101 | NCBI WGS metagenome assembly JAAUYD01 (sample SAMN14350128, study PRJNA611818) | marine sediment metagenome | isolation source: surface marine sediment (0.6m) | place: French Polynesia: Moorea | collected 2018-08 | reverse complement strand
TTAATTGGTGATCAGTATTTCTCTAGGGTATTTGTTAGCCAAAGTTCTACAAATACACTGCGGACACCAGTAACCTTAGGGACACTCAGGAGTCTAAAACTTTCTGGGTGCAAGTGAATCCCCAACTATAATCTATCTGATTTAGTTGGGGTGTGTTCAAGAAGAAACAGCAACCACTGGCTAATTTTCGTTACAAAAGTTGACATAAAACCCATCATTTTTCAAGGTTAGAGGAGATTCTTGTCAAGGTTATCTGACATTTCCCCAAAAAACTCGATTTCGTTACGTACGATACTTACTTTTATGATGACCTCTTTCTATGCTTAATGGCTAAGGTTGCTGTTAAGTTTCGCTTCAACACATCCTTTATGTTGAATTGGTAATCATTAAATTTATGGCCCATCATGGAATTTTTATGTTGTTAGAAAAATATCCTCAATTACGGCCAATGATTAAACAGGGTCGCTATTTGCTAGGGTATACGGACGGTAGTTGTAACGGTAAACAAATACAAGTCTTTTTGTTGCGTTCCCCCTGGACTCAATTTTGTATTTGGGCCGCTATGGATGAATTAGCAATTCCTGCGGGTGGGGTTTTGCTGATCACCGATGATCCTGAGTGGAGTCTAGAAAGCAACTGGAAAGCATACAGTTTAGTCACCCCTGCTTCTCCTACCCCAACCCGACAAAATCGCCGTCAGAAGGCTTCAAAACCAGTTTCCCCCATGACAAACCTAGCAGCCGAAATTGCCACAGAAGCAGCGCAAAATGCTCGCACTCAGGGTCATCAAATGAGTTCTACCAATTAACATATTCTGGGTAATTGTTCTCCGCTTAACATATCGACAATGCGCTGAGAACCAATTTTACTTTCTAGGGTAACTAAACCCATTCCCATTCCCTGACCAGTTACTTCACCAATGATAGAAGCATCTTGAGAAAAAGATTTTAGAATGTCTAAGGCCTTGTTAACTGAGTTTTGCGGAATAAAAGCGACAAATCTCCCCTCGTTGGCAACATAGAGGGGATCAAATCCTAAAATTTCACAGGCCCCTTGTACATCTTCTCTAACAGAAATCGCTATTTCTTTAATATTAATAGTCACCCCTGCACTCAACGCAATTTCGTTTAATGCGCTGGCTAAACCCCCTCTGGTCAAATCCCTTAAACAGTGAATTTTTACCCCTTGATTGAGCATTTCTAAGACAATATGATGGAGAGGAGCGCAGTCACTTTCGATGGTGGTTTCTAGTTCTAATCCTTCTCTAACTGCCATAATAGAAATGCCGTGACGACCAATATCTCCGCTAATTAAAATAGCATCTCCGGGTTGAACAAATTGAGGAGCAATACTTTGATTATGTTCGATAATTCCTACCCCTGCAGTGTTAATAAAAATCCCGTCTCCTTTCCCTCGATCAACAACTTTTGTATCCCCTGTAACGACCTGTATATTAGTAATCTCTGCTGCTGTTTTTAAGGATTGAATGATTCGCCATAAGGTTTCCATCGGTAGTCCTTCTTCGATAATAAATCCTAAGCTTAAATAGAGGGGCCGTGCGCCACTCATAGCTAAATCATTAACAGTTCCATTGATCGCTAAACTACCAATATCTCCCCCAGGAAAAAAGAGCGGATGAATCACATAAGAATCCGTTGTAAAAGCGATTTTAGACCCAGGAAGGTTGACAACAGCAGAGTCATGAGGAGGGATGTCTTGAGGCGGTTTAAAGGTGGAAAAGACCATTTTTTCTAGTAGCTGCTGCATCAATTTTCCCCCTCCTCCATGAGCCAGTAAAACTTGGGGATATTGGTCTAAAGGAATGGGACAAGATACATTAAAATCATTCATTTTAGATGATCAATCTCTAATTTCTCTAATTTATTCGTATATGAATTATAGAGATTAATCACAGTTGCAGTATCTATAAAAAATATTAAAATGTTGAGGGTGTTATTTACCAAACAGTTGATAAATCTAAAATAAATTCAGGTAAAACATCCTCACCGGATAAAAATGTTGGCTCATTTAATACTTCTTTAGCTTGTCCCTGACGATAAATCTCAACTTGACGTAATTTTCTCACAATTAACCAACCTAACTTAACGCCGTTAGCTTGATATTCTGCCATTTTATCCTGTGTGGTTTTTAAACTATCACTAGGAGACATCAATTCTAAAACAAAATCAGGCGCAATAGGGGGAAATTTTTCTCGTTGTTCGAGGGTTAATTGATTCCATCTTTCTAACTTTATCCAAGATACATCAGGAGAACGTTCTGCACCATTAGGAAATTTAAAACAAGTATTAGAATCAAAGACTTTACCTAATTTTGTTTGACGATTCCATAAAGCAAACTCAGTGGTTAATTCAGCATTACGGTTTCCCGTTTCCCCTCCTGTCGGTGGCATAATGATTAATTCTCCCTTAGCATTCCGTTCAAAATTTATATCAGGATTTTTACGACACAGTTGATAAAATTGTTCATCGGTTATTTTGCCAAGGGGTTCTAAATTAAGGGTATAAGTAATCATCTTTTAGCGATCGCTGTTTTAATTTCTTGAATTTGCCATTGTTGAACATCTAAATAGTAAGTTATTCTCTCATTTCTCCTGTTCTGGTAATTGTTAATTGTTCCTTACGTTTATTTGATGTAATACTATAACTCAGAAATTAGCTAACGATTAGTTGTACGTGACTTACGGCGTTGACTAGAAAAAAGACGCTGAACTAATTTAGGGATTTCTCCAACATTATTAGCAATTTTCACACCCGCCTTTTTCAAGGCCGTAATAGTTTGATTTTCCTCTGTGGTAGATGTGCTTTGATAAGATAACTGACTGGCAATAATGCTAGTAGCATCCCCAAAACTACGGTTAATGGGGGCCTGAATCCCTGGAAGATAGGCAATGACTGGCTTTTCAATGGCTGAGTCGATATATTGAGCAGCGAGTAACTCTGGACTACTATAGGGTTGCCCCAATAAAACGATCGCTTGGGTGGTTTCATCCTCTTCCATGATCTGCAACCATTGCTCAAAATTCGATCCCATGACCCCATCAGACCCTAAACTAATGGCTAAAGATTGTCCTAAACCCGCTTGGGTAAGCTTTTTGGCCACTTCATCCATTAAGCGATCACAGCGACTAATCATTCCCACTGAACCCTTGCTGTAGAATTCGGGTTCCATAACCCCCAGCCAAAACTGATCGGGAACCAGTAACCCTTCGCTTCCTGAACCTAAGACAAAAGTATTGGTCACTTGGGCTTGTTCGAGGAGGGTAATCAAATCAAGGGGAGGAACCCCAGACGTAACAATGACTAACTGTTCGATGTCCGCTGCCATCGCTTCTAACCCAGCATCTAAGACTTCGTAGGGAGGACTCAAAATCAGACTAATATCGATTTCTCCCACCTGCTTAACCGCTTCTTCCACCAAAGTAAACACAGGAATATCGTTAATATCGGCAGTTTGCTCGTCGAGGGTAATCCCTGCGACAATGTTAGTTCCTTGGGTTTTCATCCGTGGAGCATAACTGATGCCCAAGGGATGAGTGATTCCCTGAATTAAGACTTTACTATCCGCTTCCCATTTCATGATTTTGTACAGTTCACTTCAATTTATCGAAAATAATTGGGTCTAAAACCCCGCCTTTGAAGGACGTTCGGCGAAGACTTCTGACTTCGTTAAGCCCGACTACTTAAAGCAACGGTTTTTTTGACAGCCTCAATCAGATCCTCAAAACAATGAATCGGTAAATCAGAAAGGGACGCTTGTATGGGCTGTAAATCCTCCATAGCCAGCCTGATTACCCATTGTAGGGGGCTTGTCTTAGGAGAGGGGTTTGTCTGCCGTTGATGCACCGAATTGGACCCGGTGGGTCTCGGTAAACGTTCCTCGCTATCCGATGTTACCACCAAAGGTTGACAATAATCGATTATCTCTTGCACCACTAATTCCAATGTTTGATGACTACTGACAATGTTGATGAAAATGACGTTAATCTCAGGAAGCGTGAGCATTTTTTCAACAGCAATTTTTAACTGTTTGATGAGGGATTTACTGCTACTTTTTTCTTCAATCATAAAAGCACCCACAAGGTTTGCTTTCTGGCTAACCATCAGATCCCAAGTGGTTAACGTTAGTCCTGAACCATTGGCAATCATTCCGATATTCCCCCCTTTTTCCTTAGCCGACAGCCAACGGGGTTTTTGGGGAGGAATGGTAACGATCGCTTCTTGGGAGGTTAGGGTAGAGGCATCATCGGTTTTGGGCTTAAGAAAACTCAACAAGTCTAAATGACGGGATAAAGCGCTATCGTTAACCGTAATTTTTCCATCCAAAGCCATCACTTCTCCAGAAGCACTCACCGCTAAGGGATTAATTTCAATTAAATCCAGGTCTTTTTCGATAAACAATTGATACATTTTTTCGAGGATGGTGCTGATCCCATGAATGAGGCGACCTTGTAAGCCCATTTGAGTGGCTAAACGACGGGCATAAAAGGGGGAAAATCCTTGATCGAGAACCACTTTGTGCATATGTTGCAACAGGGTTTCCACATCGATTCCCCCTTTAGCTGAACCCATTAAAACTGGTCGTTGCAGTTGATAGTCCAGAAGAATCGACAAGAAAAATTCTTCTTGGGTATCATAACGGGCTTCTGCTAGGATCACTTCAGGATATTCTCCTAAGATGGGTAAACTAAAAATCGCCTGGGCCGCGGCCACTGCATCAATGGTATTCTGCACAAAACGAATGCCTCCGGCACGACCCCTTCCTCCAGAATGGACTTGGGATTTTAGGACGACAGGATAACGAATATGAAGGTGTTTGAGTTCACTTAATTTAGCAATGGGTTGGGAAGGTAAGACAGGAATGCCTACCTGATGAAACAGTTCTTTTGCCTGATATTCCAATAAATCCATTGTTTTTGTTGATTTGTCTCCTTAACGAACTTGTTTAAGACTTTCCACTTTCTTATTAAACAGTTCTGTAATTAAACTTAGCACGGTACGATTTTCCCGAACTTTAATGTTGGCCGTCACAGACATTCCTGATTGTAAAGGAATTTCGCGATCGGCGGTTTTTAAATATTGTTGATCTAGTTCAACTTTAGCGGGAAATCGATAATATTGATGAATTTCGTCCGGTTCTAGGGCATCAGAACCAATCGAAATCACTTCTCCTTTGATATCCCCAAATTCACTAAAGGGAAACGAATCAATGCGGACATCGACGTTTTGCCCTACTCGCACAAAACCAATATCTTGGTTAGTAATATTCACTTCGGCGATTAAATTATCGTCAGGGACAATTCTCAGGAGGGGTTCGGTTTGGTTCGGGGGAGGAACATAACCGGGACCAGCTTTGAGATCAAAGACAGTTCCACCGACGGGGGCTTTAATTTCTTGATATTTTAGGGTCACTTTGGTGCGACTCATTTGACTGTCTAATTCAGCAATTCTTTTATCGTTTTCGATAATTGTTTTATTTAATTGACTATCAATATCGGCAATTCTTTCATTATTATCAGAAATTTTATCCCTTAAGTCTTTTTCTGTTAGCTTAACGGTGTTTAATAATCGGGCTTTGGCTTGATTGATGGCAATTTTCAAGCGTTTTTCTTCTTCTGTAAACCGGTCAATTTCTTTGAGACGATCTTGAACCTGTTGTTTTTGGCGATCGTATTCGATGGTTCCATTCGCTCTTTGTTCTGTCAGTTGTTGCCGTCTGTCAGCGATAGTTTGTCGTTGTCGATCCACCTGTAACCTAGCTACTCCTCCTTCTTCGGCCAACGGTGCAATATCTTCTAGGATGTTTTCTTCAATTTCCAGGGCTTTTTCTGCTTCTGCGATCGCTTGTTGATTCCTTTGTTCGATCTCTGCTAACACTTTACGATCATCGAGTAATTGTTGTTTCGCATCGGCTAATTCGACTTGGGTTTGTCTGAGTTGTTTTTCTAGCTGGTCCATTTCTAATTGTGCTGCTAGGGCCCGAGAATCTGCTTCCGCTTGAGAGGCCCGAAGTCGGGCTAGTTGTTCTGCGGTTAAACTGGTTCCTGGGGTTGGATTGCCTAATTCTGCTTGGTAGAGACGATTTTCTGCCATTAAGGCAGCACGGTTACGGGCAACAGCTGCCACTTCTGTGGGTAAATCTAGTTTAATAATGGCTCGTTCTACGTCTGAGGGATCAAGAGATTGATTCATCAGGGTACGATAGAATCGGTTTTCCTGTTCTAAGGAGGCCTTAACTTTTTGCAAGGATTGTAATTCGGCGGTACTCGCTTCAGAATCTAAGATAACTAAGATGTCTCCTTGTTTGACTTTCTCCCCATCTTCAACTAAAACTTCTTCGACTACTGCACCCCCAACGGGAGGGGCGTGGACTTCCTTAACCGCTTCTTGGGGTTGGAGTAGTCCTTGTGCCGGTACTACCTGTTCAATTTTGGCAATGGCCGCCCAGATAATACTAGCGGTGGTTACGCCGATAATCGTCCAAACCACTCCTCTAGACCAACTGGGAGATTGACGGAGAATGACGGCGTATTCGGAGGTGATCGGGGCTAATAAATTTCTAGATAAGGGATCGTTAGAATTATCGGTGGTAGCTAAGGCTGATGAGCCTTGGCCTGATTTTTTTTGAGTGAGATCGTCGTTTTTTTCCTGTTTACCATTGGTGTTAATCATAATTCGTACCTATAAAAAGAATTCAATGGGCGTTAGAAGAACTATTTATCTTCTGACTTCTGTGCGATAGCGCCGGAACAGAATGAGAAACTTCTGACTTCTAACTTCTGACTTCTGACTTCCTTACTGATGGCCTTCTTGTTGTTGATAGAGGTAGTAATAACGACCTTTGAGGGCCATTAATTCTTCATGGGTTCCTTGTTCCACCACTGATCCTGAATCCATCATTAAAATGACATCGGCACTTCTAATGGTGCCTAAACGGTGGGTAATAAAGAAAACCGTGCGATCGTTAAAGGCGTTCAACAGGTTTAAACAGACTTGTTGTTCCGTGGCATAGTCTAAGGCGCTGGTGGCTTCGTCTAAAACCAGTATTTGCGGATTTTGCAGCACGGAACGAGCAATGGCGACCCGTTGTCGTTGTCCCCCGGATAAGGCCGATCCTCTTTCCCCTACATTGGTATTGTACCCATTGGGCAAGGTCATGATAAACTCATGGGCTGCAGCTACTGTTGCTGCTTCGATAATCTCTTCGGTGGTGGCATCGGGGTTGGTTAAGGCGATGTTATCCTGTACTGATCCCTCGAATAAGAGGGTTTCTTGAGGAACCACACCCACTTGACGACGTAAGGAATACAGTTCCACTTTAGAAATATCGTAGCCGTCGATTAAAATGCGCCCGGCTTCGGGTTCGTAGAGTCGTGAGATTAGTTTGGTGAGGGTGCTTTTTCCGGCCCCACTACCGCCTACCACCGCGATAAAGGTACCCTCTGGAAAGTCAATATTGATGTTTTTTAGTTGCAGAGGCCCGTGTTGTTTGAAGCGGAAGGAGACGTTTTCGTATTTAACGGCCCCTTGAATGGCCGGCATGGGGATATTCGTGCGATCGCGTTCGGCTTCTTGGGGGGTATCCACAATATCCGCTAACCGTTCTAAGGATAGGGCGGTTTCTTGGAAGTTTTGCCACAGTTGGGTCAGTCGTAAAATAGGTGAAGTGACGTAACTGGCGATGATACGAAAGGCGATTAATTGTCCTAAACTCAGTTCTTGCTGCAGCACTAAATAGGCCCCAACCCATAACACTAATAACCCGGACAGTTTATTGAGAAAGCCACTGGTAGAACTGGCTAAGGTAGAGGTAATGACGGTATTAAACCCGGCTGAAACATAACGAGCGTATTTTTCTTGCCATTGCCAACGCGATCGCAGTTCGATATTTTGCGCTTTAACGGTTTGTATCCCTGACATCACTTCGACGAGATAGGACTGGGTTTGGGCGTTTCTTTCGGCTTTGGTTCTCAGTTGACGACGAATGGTGGGGGAGAAAATTAAAGTCATGACCACAAACACGGGGACAATTCCCAAGGCCACTAAGGTCAATAAGGGACTATAAACCACCATCACCGCAATATAAACCACAGAAAACACCGCATCTAATACCACTGTTAAGGCGGTTCCTGTCAAAAATTGACGAATATTTTCTAATTCATTGACCCGTGTGGAAATTTCCCCGACGGGTCTGCGTTCAAAGTATCGTAAGGGCAACCGCAACAGGTGATCAATAATTTCTGACCCTAAACTCATATCGATGCGGTTGGTGGTATCGACAAACAGATAGGTTCGCAGGGTGGTTAACACCGCTTCAAAAATAGCAATAATTAATAAAAAGGTTCCTAAGACTTGTAGGGTATCCGCACTATTCTGCACAATCACCTTATCAATGATCACCTGAATCATTAAGGGGTTGGCTAAGCCGAATAATTGCACAAAAAACGAAGCAATAAACACTTCTGCTAACACCCGACGATATTGTTTTAAGGCCGGAATAAACCAACTCAAACCAAATCGTTGTTGAGGGGTGTCTTTGGTGGGTTGTAATAATAAAACTTCTCCACTGTCTCCCCATCTTGCTAGGAACTCACGGGGACTACGATGTAAGATCCCCAGTTCTGGCACCGCCACCACCACTTCTTGATCGCTAACGTCGTACAAAATGGCCAAACTATCTTGCCAGGTGAGTAAAGCAGGGGTTTTTAATTGGGTAAAGGAGGAGGCCGGGATTTTAATCAATTGGGCGTTGAGTCCCATTAATTCGGTAATGGCCCCACATAGGGGTAAGGAAAGGGTTCCGGTTCGTTGCAGTTGTTGCGCTAAAATGCGACGAATCACATCCCGACGATAGGGCATCCCAAAATATTGACTCAGCATTTGAAAACAGGCTGATCCCACTCCTAAGGGGGTTTTCCCCTTGACGAAAGGATAGGATTTTCGTTTTTTTCTTTTTGTCGATGGTTCTGGGGTAGGGGCGACTCCCACCACTTCCACATCTGCATAGGGGATCTCTTCTTCTTCTTTATCTAGGGAAATAGCCGTTGATTCATGGCTAAGGTTTGACTGACTTTTGTGTTGGATTTCCCCTAAATCCAACCAAGGTAAAATAATGACACGAACCGCTTGACTCCCTTTAACTACCACATCTGCTTGGCCATTGTCTGAGATGAGACGACTCCCCACTGTAAAATTTTCTATGTTACCTCCCCCACTAACTAACCAGAGTTCTTTTTGATGATCGGGGGGAAGGGGATTTTTTCCGGGGTCTAAGTAGTAAACTTGAGCATCTTCTAGAAACTCTTCAGCTAAGGCTTTGATATCGATGTCTCCTTGGGCTTTTTGGGCTAAATAAGTTCCTAGGAGATCGTGAAGTTCTGGTAGGGTACATTGGCCTTGAAATCGCTCTTTTAATCTCGGATACTCTTCTAATAACCGCCAAAAGTCTTCTTGTTTAAGGGCTAGTCCTACGGCTTCTGTGGAGGCAATAACGGTTTCACAGGGAACCCCTCGTATCAGGTTAACGTCTCCGATCATAGCGCCTGGTTGCAATCGTTGTAGGGTACTCGGCATTTTAGTCCTGGGGTCATACCCTAATGAGCGTCCCTGTCCCTCTAAGAGAATGGTCACGTAAGAAGATAGTTTTCCTCGCATTAAAATGACTTGACCCATACGATAACGCCAAATTTGACATTGATTGGCAATTTCAATGATGGCGGTTTCGGACAGTTGGTCAAAGGGTTCTACGTGACGAAGAAAATCTTGTATGTCGCTGGTGGTATGGGTCATAATGACGGAATTAAATTGAGAGGTTGAGATTAATTCTTCTATTCCCTAATATTGGGAGTTTGGCCATCTTTTTTATAGTGAATTCTTTCAGTAATTTCAACTTTTGAGAAGTTTAATTCAACTCTTCAGTATAACGCTGTTCTTTGTCTTGGGAGACTTGAGAGGGAGAGAACGAAACATTTTGTTGAAGTTGGGCGAGTAACCAACCTTGAAAGAGTTCGTTGAGTAGTCGTTGTCTGGTGTTTTCATCCAACTGGGCTGACACATACTTCTCTAAACGCAAAATAATCCACCAATCTCCGACTTGAGTGGGTGGGGAAAGTTGCCCGGGTCGACTGGCTGCTAAAATTTGCGCAATTTTTGGATGAGGGGTGTTGAGTTCTACGGGACCCAAAAGTCCCCCAGTTTGGGCTTCTGAGCCTTGTGAATATTGTCTGGCTAATTCGCTGAAGGGATTTTCTCCTTCTTGAATGCGAAAATAGAGTTCTTGAGCAACTCCTGGGTCTTTAGTCCGAATTAAGGAATAAACCACTCGATCTAATTGTCCCTTACATTTGACAAAATAGGGATCTAACTTATCTTCCCAGGTGAGTTGCTTAAATTTTTGGATTTTTAAGTCTCTGACACTTAATTTCTCCAATTGTTCTGGGGTCATGCCATGACTGTCTAACCAGACTTTTAGCTGGGTTTCATCGGTTATTTGTTGTTTTTGATAGAATTGTTGCTGAGCTAGTTTGGTTTCTTCGGGAGTACAGGTAATAGAAGCGATCGCTTGATCAATAATGATTTCTTTGGCTAGTTGTGGGAGTAAGCGATATTGGGCTAGTAGGGGATATAGCTCCTCAGATGAGAGAACTTGATCGCCAATTTTCAACACAATGTTCATCTTTTCTCTTCTCCTGATCACAACACTCATTGTATCTTTTCTTCCCTACCACTTCCTCTATTGTTTTACTTCCTTTAATTAAATTCATCTTTATCTTCTAAGAGGTGATTGCTCAATTGTCTTTTTTCTTGTTTTTTTCGTACACTGTTTAATGTCAAAATTGCTAAGGTAATAACGGTGATGGGAATGACAAAAAACAACATGACGGTACTAAATAGGGAGAGTCCATCGTGTTCCGTTGCATACAAAATGAGATAGGTTGTGTAGGCAATATAATAACTTAAAAATAAACATCCTTCCCAACGAGCAATCACATTTCCGGTAAAGAAAATGGGTAAACAAGCAATAGCAATGGCTACCATCACTGGTAAATCAAAATGGAGGGCGGCATCAGACACCGGAACCCCAACAGGAGAAACAATGGCACAAATGGCTAATACGGTTAGAATATTAAAGATATTACTACCGACCACATTCCCCACGGCAATATCTCGTTCTCCTTTGATGGCAGCTACGACGGATGTGGCTAATTCTGGTAAGGAGGTTCCGGCGGCAACAATGGTTAAACCAATAATTAAATCACTGACCCCAATTTTACGGGCAATTTCTGTGGCACTTTGCACTAACCATTGGGACCCTAACACCAAACAGCCAACTCCTAATAAAATAAAGGCGATGTTTTTAATCCATTGCGCCAAGGATAAAGGACTTTTATTGCCATATTCGGTTTCATAATCGGAGTCGGGGTCACTGGGTTGTTTTGACCCTTGATAAATCAAAAATCCTGTGTAGATTATCCCTCCTACCAAAAGAATAATCCCATCAGAGCGATGAATAGTCCTATCCAGTCCAAAGAAAAGGGTTAAACAAGATACGCCAATCATAATGGGGACATCTAAACGAATTAACTGTTGAGCCACCATCAGGGGAATGGCTAGGGAAGATAAGCCTAAAATGACTAAAATATTAAAAATATTACTGCCAATGACATTCCCTAAGGCTAATTCCGCTTGACCTGCTAAACTAGACTGGACGGCCACCGCCATTTCTGGGGAACTGGTTCCATAGGAGACAATGGTTAAGCCAATGACTAACGGGGAAATGCCTAGACTCCCAGCTAAACGAGCAGCCCCTCTCACTAAAATCTCTGCCCCAACTACTAATAGTACCAGTCCTGCTACGAGTAACCCAAAAATTAAGATAAAATTCATTCAAATTTGTAATGATTGATGAGGATCGACAAGTTAAAAAATGTTACAACCAAGGAACAAGGTCAAAATACTTTTTTACCTTGACATGGTAGATATATAGGCGATGATATAGTCTAACTATCATACTACAATCAGCCCTTGTTCTTTAGCATAGACGATTTTTAAGATTTTTTTAATAAGTGAATAAACTCATCTGGGACGATGGAAAGAAAATTTAGCAAAATCCGCTTAGTTACCGATTAATAATTAATAGATTTTATGAGCAATTATGCAGTTATTATTTCAGGTAATTATTGGAAACCTGGAATTGGTGATCCAACAGTTGTAGGATGGTTAACAGTTTTTGCTTATTTTCTAACGGCTTTTTGTTGTTTTAAATGTGGACATAAAAATAAAAAGGATGCTTGGATTTGGTGGGGACTGACATTCATTTTAGTTATTTTGGGAGTTAATAAACAATTAGATTTACAATCTTGGTTTACTATGATCGGGAAAAGAATCGCCATAGAACAAGGTTGGTATGAGCAACGTCGTTTAGTTCAAAAGGATTTTATCATCGGATTAATTGCTTTGAGTTGTGCTGGTTTCATGTTTTTGATGCAAGGGATAGGAAGAAAAGTGAAACGATTTATTTTACCTTTATTTGGCCTTATTTTTCTCATGCTTTTTATCATTATTCGTGCTACATCGTTTCATCATGTTGATCAGTTATTGGGCTGGCAAGTAGCAGGTTTTCGTCTTAATTGGTTCTTGGAATTAGGGGGAATCAGTTGTTTATTGGTTGCAGCTATCAAAGAAATATTAAAGCAGAAAAAGCGATAATTGTTGTTATCAGTCAGATAATTTTTTTGCTGTCATATAATTGTTTAATGTTGTTACATACGAGCAAAATGTTCTTGTAACATTCGATGAACAAAAATATAACTTCCTCCTACTTTCCGTAGAAAAATGCGATCGCTTGCATAATCTAAAAAAGAAGCATAATTCCAAGGAATATAGTTATTACAATATAAGATAATACGCAAAATAAAATGTTTAATACAAGCTCCACCTGCTAAAAGTCCTAAAGGGATAACTCCTGAACTAAATATCATGTATATTAGAAATAACAATTCTGTAAGAGTGAAGGTTGGCTTTAGTTCGTTTACCATAGGTATTAAAAACGGTAATCCGATAGTAATAGCGTAAACACTTCCTAGAAAAATGCCTAGAATGCTCAGAACAAAAATATTTTTGAGCGATTGCCAAATTCCTTGATTCGGGAATAGTGTTTGTTCAGTAGAAGTTGTAATTTGAACTCCACCTAATACGAATACTATAGGTCCAAGTATTATTAAGAACATTAAAGAAAAAATTGAAGCAAAATATAAAGCGGTAAAAAATCCAGCGATTATAAAACTAAGTATCATAAACACAATAGTAAGAGGCTCTATTGTATTGAATGGATCAGCATATACATTTATGAGTTCTATCACAATTGTACCTATTGCTATAATTCCCATAAAAACTATTGAAAAAATTATTCCGAAAATTGCTCCGAAAATTTGTAATGCTATCAAATTTTTTTTAAAAGTAGTCGCTGCACTACCTAATGACCAATTAATAGATTCGATAGGTTGAATTTTGGGATCTACATAGTTGAATAGCAGAAGTTTATAAAATAGTTTCAAAAAATCTCCTAAAGGAGCAAGACGTTTACTTAAAAAACTTTTACCAATAAACTTAATTTTAGCTATTTTCTTAAACCATATACATAGAAAAAATTTTTTGTTTAGTATTAATTTCCATGCCATTATAAAAACGTAAATAGAATAAGAAGAAATTATTATTGAAGATAAAAAATGTGAGCTTGTTACTGAATCAGAGAAACCAGAAGAAAATTGTCTATTTGCTTCTAATTCAGCATAATAACTTCTTAACATTGGTAAAGAAATAAAATAATTGAAAAAATCGAAACTTAAAAAAATAAATCCTGGAACAGCAAAGACATAAAGTAATTTTTGTGAGTTATTTTTTAACCATTCAGGTTGTAAATTTTCAATCAAAAATACAGTTTGTGATTCCTTAGTCATTTTTTTTGCCAACCAAGTTAACCACCATTTAGTTTTTTGCTTAGAATAGGGCGTTTTATAGTCTTTAGGTTTACCAACTTTTTCCTGACTAAACATCCGTTGAATATAAGCATCAAAAAGATGTTTACGTTGTTCTTCTAATGAACTAATTTCAGATAGTTTCTCAACTTTTTTACCTCCATAAGCTAAGGTCATCACACTCAAGGTTAAGGGTGATTTTGCTAATTCTTGTAAGACAATATCTTCTTTTAGTAATGTTTTGACTGCTTCCATTGGTTGACCCACTTGATCTAAATATTGGTTAATTTGTTCAGGGGTTAAAGCATGAATAAAAATAGCTCCTCGTAATTTTAAATTCGTGGAAATAGCTTCATATTCTTGGATGCGACTACACACAACTATTTCCGTTTGTCCGTGATCTTGAATAAATTTATTAATCGCTTTTACACAGTCTTCTTGACGTTCTTTTTTGACTTCATCTAGACCATCTAATAATAGTATTAGTTGTTGGTTTGTAACCCAGTCTTCGCTAATAACTTTAGCAACTTGATATTTACTCCAAAGTTCTTCCACTAACCAATCAGCAATTTTTTGCTGTTTACCTTCCCAAGAAGATAAATTAAATACGACTGGAATTAATTTACTGACATTTTCTTCAGCACGTTCAATTAATTGCTGTGCTAATCTAAGAAGTGTTATGGTTTTCCCTGAACCTGGTTCCCCTAAAATCAATAAAGTTCGTCCATCTCCTAATTGCTCAAAGAATTCTGTTGCATCATCAACTATAGATTTTTCTGCTTCTTTAGAGTCTTTTACTATTTCTTCAAACCCATTAAATGATGAATGTTCTACTAAGTTTGAACGCTCTTCTAGAAACAGTTTCATTGCTTCAGCATACAAGGATTTTTCTAAAACATCTTTAACCCAAAATTGTTTAACTTTAGTTAGTAAAACACTTCGCTGAAGACATTGATCTCTATTTAAGTTTTGTTCTGATTGAGTGGTTTGATCACTCAGAAATTCAGAGAGTTGAGAAATGATATATTGATTGACAGTTCCGTTATTTTCTTGGATAAATCCTTGAACCTTACCACCAAAAATTTCGGCACGATTGCTAGAATTATCATTAGTCATATTTTAACTCTCCAGACTAATTAAAATTCTGATTAATCGTTCCAGTATTTTGTTGCGTTAACCCTTGAACGGTTCCCCCAGAAATTGAAATATTAACCTTAGCTTCTGTTGCTTGTTTAGAGTTTAATTGTTCAAGTAATTTTGCAGCTAATTCAATAATTTCTTCCTCTTTATCAGCCCCAACTTCAGTTAATTCATCTTCTAAAAGGGGTTTTGTCTTTTTCGGTTTTTCTTCGTACTTATCCAGAATCATCACTGAATCTGATTTACCCTGATTTTCAAACTTTTGCTTGATCAAAGCTTTCAAACCCTTGTAAATATCTTGGGTAACATTATCAGCCGTTTTAGCTGCACCAGCAACTAATGCGGAAAGAATTAGAGAAATAGGTTCCATAAATTCGTCTCCGTATCATTAATTTCCTTTACGTTAGCATGACTTAAATAAGGGTTTGATTAATTTTAATTAATTTACGTCTCAAACCATAACAATCCTTGTGTCATCATTGATTCTTCCTCTTTTTTGAAATATAATAGTATTATAGTGTATTATAAAGTAGTTGAATTTTTGAGGTTCTTAAACCGACTAAAAAGTCTCACAATCCATAGTAAAAATGATTAGCATAGAAGAGTGAATGATCGACTATCTCCTTTAGAGTCCCTAAAAACAGGACAATGGTTCAAACTCATTTGTGGCGCAAGTTTCCAAGATTTGTCAGCCATTCGCAGTTTGTCCCTAATTTACACCTTAGTCGGTGCTGACTGTATCGATGTAGCGGCTGATCCTGCGGTGATTAATGCGGCCACCGAAGGGATAAACCGAGGCATTAAGTGGGCAGAAATAGCCAAAAACAAAGGATATCCCCAGATAAATCAACCCTGGTTAATGGTGAGTTTAAATGATGGAGAAGATCCCCACTTTCGTAAAGCTTATTTTGATGAAACCTTATGTCCTTCTGATTGTTTACGTCCTTGTGAGTCCATCTGTCCAGCAGAAGCAATTAATGGATCGGGGATTATAGAACAGCGATGTTACGGATGTGGTCGTTGTCTTCCTGTGTGTCCTCTAAATTTAATCGAGACGCGATCGCAGACAATGACCCCAGACACAATTTTACCGTTGATCCAAAATAACCCTGTAGATGCGATCGAAATTCATACCCAAGTGGGACGAGAAAAACAATTTAAGCAACTATGGCAACAATTATCTCCTGGGGTTAAACACCTAAAACTGCTGGCCATTAGCTGTCCTGACGGGGAAGGATTGATTAATTATTTACAAACACTCTATGAGATCATTTCACCCTTACCCTGTGAATTAATCTGGCAAACCGATGGTCGTCCCATGAGTGGAGATATTGGCAAAGGAACCACCCATGCAGCCATTCGACTGGGACAGAAAGTTTTAGCATCGGGTTTACCTGGATGGGTTCAACTCGCAGGAGGAACGAACCATCATACGGTCCCCAAATTAAAAGAATTGGGTTTATTACAGCCTCAATTATCCCTCAAACCTGCCATTTCAGGCATTGCCTATGGCAGTTATGCTCGCACTTTAATAGCCCCTTTTTTAGAACCCATCGAAGCACAGGGAATGTCATCGAAAATAACTGATTTTCCTGACTCATTCTGGCAAGCGGTGGACGCTGCTTATTCTTTGGTTTCACCTTTAAAGGAGAGGTGACGAAGCCAAATGTAGAATTAAGAATTTAGCTTCTTCGGCAAGAAGCCCCACGCTGTATTTTCCCAAAAAACGACCACAAATCAGCGTGGGACGGGGCTTTTAAAGGGGCGAATGCGATTCGCCCCTTTAAAAGCCCCTCATGAATGGCCGTCCGAGATTATGATTCTGGACGAGTTTGATTTTCAATATATTTCTTAAGAGTAGAAATAGTGACACCACCACAAGAAGCTATGAAGTAAGAACTATATAAACAATAATGATCCTCAATTACCAGTACCGATGTTATCCAGAGACACCCCAAAAAAGCCAGTTAAATAGCTGGCTGAGGGTTTGTCAATATTGGTACAATTGGCAAATTGGGGATCGTTTTCGTTGGTGGGATAGTAATCGCACCAACTAT
>JAAUYD010047464.1_pt1 | contig 17194 bp, 20 predicted proteins | sample 7278101 | NCBI WGS metagenome assembly JAAUYD01 (sample SAMN14350128, study PRJNA611818) | marine sediment metagenome | isolation source: surface marine sediment (0.6m) | place: French Polynesia: Moorea | collected 2018-08 | reverse complement strand
CTATCCGTTCCCCGGTAACAAAAGGGTCCGGATGTATGTCAGGCAGATGATGGACGAACCCGAGTTTCGAATGTGGAACCAGGACGACGGAGAGATGTGGGAGCAACATGGATGGATGCCGTACTCGGCCATCCAGCAGGCCAAGGCGATGTACAAGGGTGGTCCCTTTGATCCGGATAAGGCTTATGACCTGGCAGCGGCAAAAACATTGCTCGAAGAGGCAGGATAAGTGACCGAACCGCCATCATCGAACCACTCAATGCCCAATCCATTTCACAATTCGGAAGCCTGCCTGCTTTGGAGGATGCCGACGCCTCGTGACGGCCGGTGTCGAGGCCGGGACCGGCGGAACATGCTGCGGTTGTTCGATCATCCTTTAACTCATACATCCTGTGGGGGATGCCAATGACCGTCGTGCAGGGGTTCTGCGGTTTGTTCGCATTTGTCGCCATTGCCTGGTCCATCAGTGAAAACCGCGGCAAAATACCGTACAAACTGGTCGCCGCCGGTATGGGGACCCAACTGCTGGTGGGATTGGTGTTGCTCAAGGTGCCCCTGTTTCAGCACCTGTTCCTCGGTCTCAACACAGTGGTTTTGGCATTGGAGGAATCCACCAAAGCCGGCACCAGCCTGGTTTTCGGCTACCTGGGCGGCGGGCCGATGCCATTTGAGGTGATCGCGCCGGGCAATGTTTTTATCCTGGGTTTTCGTGCGCTGCCCCTGGTACTGGTCATCAGCGCTTTATCCGCCCTGTTGTTTTATTGGGGTATCCTTCAGCGGGTGGTCAAGGGATTTACCTGGTGCCTGACCCAGACCCTTCGCATCGGCGGAACAGAGGGGTTGGGCGTGGCAGCCAACGTATTTGTCGGTATGGTTGAGTCGCCTTTGCTGATACGCCCCTATCTTGACCGGATGACCCGCAGCGAACTCTTCACCCTGATGACCGCCGGCATGGCCACCATCGCCGGAACCGTGATGGTGTTGTACGCGTCCATTCTCGGTGATGTCATTCCCGGGGTGACCGGACATATCTTAACGGCCTCCATCATCAGTATGCCGGCTGCTATCCTGATCTCAAAGATCATGATTCCTGAAACCCAACCGTTAACCACCGGCGACCTCGAGGCTTCAACCGATGCCCTGAACTCCATGGATGCCGTTACCAAGGGCACCCTTCAGGGTGTGCAGTTACTCATCAATATTCTGGCCATGCTGGTGGTGTTGGTGGCGCTGGTTCACCTGGTCAATCTTATTCTGGGATGGCTGCCCCACTGGGGAGCGGCGCCGATTACCCTTCAGCGCATCCTTGGGTATGCCATGGCCCCCATGGTCTGGTTGATGGGCGTGCCGTGGGGGGAAGCGATGACCGCCGGCGGGTTGATGGGGACCAAAACCGTACTAAATGAATTTATCGCTTATCTGGACCTGGGAAGATTGGACCCGGACGCACTGAGCACCCAGAGCAAAATTATCATGACTTATGCCATGTGCGGGTTTGCCAATCCGGGCAGCCTGGGAATCATGATCGGCGGTTTGGGCACCCTTGCACCCCGGCGGCGCAGCGAAATTGCCTCATTGGGCCTGCGCTCGGTCGTGGCCGGCACCCTGGCCACCTCCATGACCGGAGCAGTGGTGGGTATTCTAAGCTTCATCGCCTGATTCCTTTAGAACTCGGAGAGCACCTTTTTCACAATACTGCCATCGGCATTGCTTCCGAAATGCTGCATGATCGGTTTCATGGCCTGCATCTTGTTTTTGAACTCGTCAAAATTGATATTGGCGGAGATCCATTCTCGAATTTCTTCTTCTCCGGCCAATTGCGGTAGATAGGCTTCGGCAATGGTGATGAAGGGAGAGGGTTCTGATGTCCCGGTTCTCTCCATGACCTCTTTTTCCGACTTGACCAGTTTCTTGATGATCTTGATGACATCGGCATCAGCGATCTCTTTCTGATCCTGTCGGCCAAATTCGCCCATGATGACCCGAAGCGTGTTCTTTCGGTTTTCATCCTTGGCTTTCATGGCCTCTACCAGGTCTTTTTTGATTCTTTCCTGTAATCTCATGATACGTCCTTTCAACTGGGATCGTTATCCATTGCCTGGTTCTATACAAGTATACGCCACCGCGATCTATTTTCCAAGCACCGAAAGGTTTGTCAAGTTGGAAATAGGTGGCAGGGCTTGCTGCTTGGGATTTGATTATCCCTATGGCTCTGAATCCGCTTGCCTTGACGGGGGGGCTATAGGGAATGCGATGGAGAAGCATGTGCCGACGTCCTCTTTGGTCGTCAACTCAATAGCAGCGTCATGTTTATGAACAATGGACTGAAGTATGGCCAGGCCCAGGCCGGTACCTTTCTCTTCGGATTTGGTGGTGAAGAACGGTTCAAAGATGGAGTCCATCGCATGATCCGGAATACCGCTCCCATTATCTTTGATTTCAACATAGAGATGATCGGACACCGTAAAGGTGCGAATATCCAGGAGACGCTCTTCCGCTCCCTTTTCTTCCATTGCGTCGATGGCGTTTATCGCAAGGTTGAGGATCACTTGCTGCAATCCGTTTCGATCGCCCAATATGTCAGGTAGCTTCTGCTGGAGGTCTAATTGAATTTCAATATTCTTGATTTTTAGCTGATGTTCCAGAAGCCGGTGAATTTGGTGGATGACCTTGTTCATCTGAACAGGCTTGAATACCTCCGTCGAGGTCCTCGAAAATGTCCTGAACTTAGAAATGATATCGACCAGTCGTTTCACCTCTCGCTGCACCGTCCTGATGAAACGCACATGATGGGCCTCCGTCAACTCATTCGCCAACAGGTCGGAGTAACCTGAGATCGATGTCAGCGGCTGCCCGATTTCATGGACGATTCCGGCTGCCATCTGACCGAAGGTGCTCATTTTGGTGGCCTGAACCACCATGGCTTGGCTCTTTTTAAGTTTCTGCCCCATATTGTTAAAGGCCTGGGCAAGGACTTCCAATTCATCTCTGCTATGTATTTCGACCCGATGGTCGAGATCGCCGGAAGCGAATTTTTCGGCGCCCTGCTTCAATGCCTCCACAGGCTGCATCCGCTTTCGAATACTGTGAACAGCCATCAGGGTTATGACCCAGAAGGTTAATAAAATCAGAAGAAAAAAGGTGGCTGTGAATTTTGAAACCGGTGCGAGAATCGAAGACTTGGATTGGCTCAGAATGACGACCCAATCGGCTACCCTGTATTTATGCTTCAGAAAAAGCGACCAATAAGAACTGATGTAAGTTTCACCTTTGTGGGGGCTTTCGAATATGCCGGAAAAGCTGTCCTGGCGGAACTTTTCCAGCAACGGCCGGCTTAGCTCATAGTCCCTTAACGAGCTCACCAGGATCTGTTGGCCGGGTTGGCATACCACCATCTCCAGATTCCTGGGGAGCGCCCCTTCAGCGCCAATGCCCCACAGGTATAGCGGCTCGATTTTCGCAACCAGATATTTCTGGGATGCCCCATCGGGCTTCAATATCTGTATCATGAAGATATCTGGCCTGCTATCCTGGGAATCCATGATTTGAAGCATGCTTTTTCCAGTGCGCAGATGATCGAGCACTTTTATGTCGATGGGCGGCACATATTGAGCGACCGGTCCCAAGACCGGCGTCACCCCCCCATCCCTTCCGGAGATCATGATACTGACGAACCGGTTGCCCTCTCTTTTGACCGGGTCATAGGACAGGGGTTCGGTATAGGTCCATTGGCCTCGGTTGATTTTTTTGGCCACCGAAGTGAGCTCGGTTTCCAAAAACTCGAGTCGCTCATATACGCCAAACCCAATGGCCTTGCATTGCTGCGTCAAGCGATAGTGGGCCTCAGTCTTTAGCTGGTGAGAAACATACAGGTAGGAAACACAGGATATAACGGCCAGCGGAATAAGCGCGCAAAGTACGAATAGTAGAAAGATCTTGAGACCAATTTTGTTCTTCAAAAAAATATCGCTTAACTGGGTTATCATCCGTTCTCCCATATTAATAACCTTCGGCCGGGCCAATAAAACCGCCATCATTGGCTCGGATGATATCGTCTCTGCTATGTTTGGCAGTAAGTGGTGGACGACTTTCACCATCAGGCCCCATGCTCCAAAGATCATAGGTTGAGTTTAAGGGCACCAAAAAGCGGTCTTTGCGCCATTTTCCCTTAGGGACAAGATTGAAGTTTTGATATTGATATGGATTTCCCCATGGATCCAAGAGCCCGCCTTTTCCGATATCGGCCAGCGTCGCTGGTAGCATTCCGTCTACCTCATGGACGCTTAAATCGATCTGGAGCGTGTGGATTTCAGCAATGGCGCGCGTTACCTTAGCTTTGTTCACGTAGTGGGCATATGAAGGAATTGCAATGGCCGCCAGGGTCGAAAGGATGGCGATTACCAGCAACAATTCGATGAGGGTCATTCCGGAAACTTTATGCTCGGAAAGGTTTGTCGTTGGGGGAGGCGACAATTTTGAGACCGTTCCGTTTAGAGTAGCTAAAGTTTGCATTAACGAATCCAGTAGGTACCATACAGGGAATAAATGTATTATATAACCGTTTTGGCAAGAAATCTCAACTAGGCAGGATATTGATCGTCCAGATCTTGTCGTGACCTAATCATTCAATCTCAAATTATAGCCTGCTTCAGAGCCGATAATGATCTTTTCCAGACTGTCCCTGCACTCGTCCAGGAAAGCTTTGAACGCCTCACTGGTAGACGGCTCTTCGGAGAGCATCAATTGAAACGATTGGATCATGTTCAGACTGGTGCGGCCCCGTTCGCATACCTTTCGGATGAACCCGCTTGTTTCCGGTCCTTCCTGGATCAGCGATATCATCTCCATGCAGGTGGTTTGCATCTCTGTCAAAAATCCGATGCATTGCCGGTTGATCCGATTGATATTCTCATGGTCTCCGTTGACGCAGGCGGTTTCCATCTCATTGACGTAGGTCAGGATGTCGTTAAAGTACTTGTGGTAATTGATGAAGAACTGGCAGAAGAAATCGATTTTCTCTTCGCTTACGTTCCGGTATTGTAAATACCCTCTGATTTTCGGCCAGTTTTCGATCACTTCGATGAGTTCTTCGAATACCTTTGCCCGCAAATCATCATCCAGTTTGGAAATATAGACCGCCCCTTGCACCTTGCAAAGGTTCTGGTCCTGGGTCAGTACCCCGGACACGATCAGAAAAGGGATGTTCTGGGTGGCTTTGTTGCCCTTGATCGATTGAAAAACCTGGTGTCCATCCAATCCAGGCATTTTTATGTCGCAGATGATACCAGCGTATCGATCCGGCGATTGAAAGATGGTCTCCAAAAAGCGCTTGGGGTCATCATAGGTGTCCACGCCGTAATCACTGTTTCTGAACATGCGTTTGAACACCTTCAACCATCTGTGTTCGTCGTCGATGACGGCAATGATCGGTTTGTCTTGGGAAAGCGGCTCCAATTTTCCTCCTCCGACGGGCATGTGCGCTCCACAGCGCTATGGGTGATCGTCAGAATTCGGTTCTGCAAGCGTACAATGAAGATCCAAACCAATTACAGGGAACAGAAATGCTCCGGACGTTTCAAATATCGGTAATAATTGCCCGAACTTTAGGTGTTTTTTTGATAGCTTGTCCTGACCAGCGGAGGATTTTCTTCAAACCGGTTGAAAGGCGCGGTCGGTTCAATAAGCGCCGCGCGTGAAGCGGCATGTCTGTGCAGTATCGTATACATGTCTGGACGATTTTTGACGCGGATGACAAAGATTCGACAGTTCGATCCGATCCGGGATTTAAATGGGAAGGTTTTGTGTTTTTTAATATATTGAAATAATTAGTAAAAAAATAATGTGGTTTTGCGCTTCACCAATGGTTTTCCTGGCAATAAACTTGCATGTCATCATGCGTATCCATAGCGGAAATTTAAACAGGTTTTTCTGGAAGGGATAACCACATGACCAGTTTACTGATCGGATTTATCGGGATGGTGCTGGTCCCTGCTTTAGTCATGTCTATTGTGATGAGCAGATGGGCCAAGCCACAGTCTGATCGCGGTTTTCAGGAGGAAAACATGCGATTTACCATCTCGTCAGATACGCAATCATAAATTGAGGATGTTGGGGCGTCGGTTTTTCGCCTGCAACCCCTCTTCGATCCTCGCCAGCACTGTCGCTTTTTCTTCAGGGAATTTGTAGCCTTCATAATCGTGGGAAAACAGCAGATTTCCTTCACGGTCTTTCCAATAATTGCCGGCATGATCAAAACAGACCCGTGACGTGATGGTAAGGGCTTCCATCATTTGTTTCAACTCCAACAATTGCTCTGAAGGGCTCAGCAGTGTCAGGTCGCCGGCCTGCAGATCCGCATGCAAAGGCGTTCCCGGCAGGGCATAAAAGGGCCTTGACCGGATGTAGTGGGGGTTGATGTGATTCAGAACGTCAGCCGTATTGGCAGCGTGGTTTCTCCACATCTGTGTTCCACCCAGGCCCGGCATCCAATACTCCGACAATTGAAACCCTGCCGCGATGGCCTTCTGACCGCCCTTGATATGTCCATCGGAGGTGACGCCCTTTTTGATTTTTTTCAAGAGTTCATCATCGCCGGTTTCAAGCCCGACATGCAGGCGGTCCAACCCTGATGAGCGGATCGACTTGAGTTCATCCAGGGATTTGTGTACCAGGGTCTTGGACCGGGCATAGGTCGTAACCCGTTCGACAGTGGGGAAGGTTTTGCGCAGATACTGCAGGACATCCACCAATGCGTCGGTTTTCATGATCAAGCTGTTGGCGTCTTGCAGGAAGACGGTTCTGGCGCCTGCCAGCAGCCAGTGGTAAAGCATGACAAATCCCTGATGGTGGTTGAGCTCCGGCGCTTTGCCCATGAGCGCGATGACGGTGTCACGGGTCAGAGCGCCACCGTGCCCGATCTCATGAGATGTCTCGATGAGGCTGTCCCGCAACGACGCCATGGCATCGATGTCGCTCTTGATTTCATCCGCTGTCCGGATTTCGAACTTTTGATCCTTGTACATGGCGCAGAAACCGCATCGGTTCCAGGGGCAGTTTCGGGTGAGGCGCAGTAACAGCGAATGGCTGCCACCTTCGCTGGGAGGCCGGTAAACACCTGTTTCAAATTGATAAGGTGAGTTCGAAAGCGTGGTCATGCGGTATCCTTGTCATCAATGGGTTAGGGTTCAAACGCATATCATTTGCGTCCATCCGGAATTGGCATCTTGCGGCTCAAACCGAAACGCGAGAACGCCGGTCTGGGCTGCAAGATGCCAATTCCGGATGCCCCTTTAATATATTTACCACAAACCGGTGGTCAAATCACGAAATGTGATTAAGGTAATCTTCAAACACAATGTAGCGAAACAATACATGGTAGAATAGGAGCGAAGATGACATTTGATGACTTTCTACAATCCATTGAAGATGATCATCCACCGGAAGACCTATCGGATACATTGACTTCCCTTTGGTGGGATAAAAAGGGAGATTGGGACAAAGCCCATTTTATTGCCCAGAACATCGCCACTGTGCAGGGCAGCGCGGTACATGCATATCTCCATCGCGAGGAGGGGGTGATGTGGAACGCGGATTATTGGTATCGCCGGGCAGGTCGCCGGAGACCTGATATACCACTTCAAGAAGAGTGGCGGGAGCTGGTTGAAGAGATGATGGCGGGCGCTTGATGGGGAGTCATCTTTGGATTTTACCGGCGCTGATGACGGCCTTTTTTGCCGCTTCACAAGACGCCTGGGTCAAGCGCCACTTTTCCGTGATGTCTGCTTTTGAGATGATGGCCTACCCCCTGGTGTACAGTCTACCGCTATTCACCATTGCACTGCCCTTCATCACCATCCCTCCTCTGGACAGTGTTTTCGTGTTTTATTTTTTGTTGAGCCTCCCAGTCAACGGTTTGGGATTTCTGCTCCACATGCGGGCGATCCAAATCTCTCCGCTGAGCCTGACATTGCCGTATTTGGCCTTTACGCCCGTGTTTATCTTTTTCACCGGGTATCTAATACTTGGAGAGATCCCCAGTGGATGGGGTGTCTTCGGGGTTTGCGTGATCGCGGCCGGCAGCTATGTCCTGAACATCAATCCGGCAGAGTTTTCGCCATTGGCCCCGCTGCGGGCCTTTGGACGAGAAAGAGGCGCTATGCTGATGCTTCTTGTTGCTTTGATATATGGATTGGGGGCAGTGACGGGTAAAAAAGCTATTGTGCATTCGTCGGTGATGTTCTTCAGCGTCTTTTTCTTTCTCTGCCTTTCCAGCTGTTTTGTCATAGGAGCCCTTCTGCTTAAGAAGACGACTTTCGAAAAGCTGCGAAGAATGCCGATCAGAGGGTTGATTGCCGGTGGCCTGCTCTTTGTCCACGTTCTGTGCCACGGCTGGGCCATATCGATGACCAAGGCCGTTTATATGATTGCTGTCAAACGCATCAGCATCTTCTTCGGTATTCTGTACGGCGGTCTATTGTTCCGTGAAAAGCACATGGCGTATAGAGTTGTGGGAACCGGATTGATGGTGATCGGGGCAATCATGGTCACTCTGAAAGGATGACCTGCGGCGTTTTTTGCATGACGGAAAGGAAGATCGGCATGATGATACGAACCGTAATAGGGTGGCTTGGTGTTTTAATATTGGGGGGCAGTCAACTGTCGGCCGCCGGCGGTTTTGACGGCTCTAACAACCTGCACTGCAAAACCTCTGATGGCATACAGTACCATTATTCTGGAGGGGCTCAGCCCTTTCATCCGGAGAGCGTAGGCCTCCCCCAAGCGTTTATCATCGACTTTATCGGCAAAGAGATTCGCCCCACCCGGGAGAGTGTGGTTCGAAGACGCAGTCAAATCAAGCGAATTGAGCGGGTGGAAGATAAGATCATGCTTCAGGGGGCCGAAGATGGCATTGAGGGCGTAAACGATGGTGTGGGCTGGACCCTGGCCCTGGTGCAAGGCAGCGGGCGGTTCATCATCACGGCATCGGGGAGTGATGTGGGATATGTCGTATCCGGTCAATGCCGATCATCTGTCCGTTAGTCCACCCATCTGTTACAACACAGGTAGGGGAGCCGGAGATGTGTCTTGTCCGAATCCGGGGGAAAAGGGCGAAAGCCCCGGGTCGGAAAAATGCCCATGCAAACAATGCCCAATTTTTCCGAATAGCAGATGGGTGCAACATGCATCCATGCAAATCTAAAACTTAACAAGGGAGCTTCACCAATGCGGTATGGCGCCATGAATTTTCCGGTTCTGCCTGTGTTAGATGAGATAGAAGCGATCGGCCGGCTGGATTTGGATTTCTTTGAACTTGCCATGGATCCGCCCCAGGCACATCATGGTTTGATCCGGCAGCAGAAAGAGAAGATCATACGGCGTGTTGAGCGATGGAAGATGGGCCTGGTCTGTCATCTGCCGACCTTTGTCTATACTGCCCACCTCTCGGATGCCATACGCCAAGCTTCTGTGGACGAGGTGATTTCCTCGCTTGAAACAGCTTCTGATTTAGGTGCTGAAAAAGCAGTGGTCCACCCCGGCAGCATCGACGGGCTGGCCGTGTATGTGCCCGATTTCGCCACATCCCTTGTCCTCGATAGCTTGGCCACGATCTACCGGCGTGCCGAGGAGTTGGGAATCTCGTTATGCATTGAGAACATGTTTCCAGGGGTGGGGCCTTTTGTGGAGCCGGAAGACTTCGAGTCTATCTTCGCCTCTTTTCCGCAGATGAAACTGGTACTGGATATGGGCCATGCCAACATCGATGATCTGTCAGGCCACCGCGCGGTCCGGTTCATCACTCAATTTGCCGATAGACTTGAGCACCTGCACGTGTCGGATAACTTTGGCCGGATGGACGAACATCTGGCGCTGGGCGAAGGGAGTGTGGACTGGAAATCTATTGTCAGGGCACTGGGCCAAGCACAATATGACGGGACTGTCACGTTGGAAATCTTCGACGAAGACCGCTCTGCTGTGTCGCGGAGCCGGGTGTTTTTGGATAAGTTGTGGTAGACAAGGAATCAGCTTATCTTCTCACGATGCGAGAAGATAAGCTGTTATCAGCAATTTAGCAGTCGCAGCCGGAGGAGCAGTCTCCGCCGCAACCCGCCGGGGCCTGGGTGGGAGTGTCGCTGATGCCCACTACTTCCACTTCAAAGGTGAGGGATTGCCCTGCCAAAGGATGATTCAGATCAAATGTCACCTTCTCGTCGTCAACGGCCACTACGCGGGCCGGAATATGTTGGCCTTCAGGTGAGGTCAATGCCAGCGTCTGTCCCACTTCGGGAGTGATTTCTGCCGGCATCTCAGCCCGGGGAAATTCGTGCATGTAATCTTCGTTCCGTTCACCATATGCGTCTTCCGGGGCGAGGGTGAAGGTTTTCTTCTCATTTAACGACATGCCATGTACCTGTTCGTCAAATCCCTTGATCATCTGACCGGCGCCTGCCTTGAATTCCAAGGGAGGGCGCCCCTGGCTCGAATCGAATTGGTCGCCATTGTCAAGGGTTCCGGTATAATGGACGCTGACAAACATGCCGTTTTCAACTTTTTGCATTAGATTCTCCTTTGATGGACCCTGATCGAATGTCGGATAACTCTTCAACAACAGGGCAAATTACAATTCCGCCCAACATATGGACGAATAAACGTAAGTCAAGCTTTTCGGTTTCCAGCGTTTGGGCGATTAAAGCCCGGACAGCCGGTCATCAATGCGTGTTTGCGGCTAACCGGGTATTGGCGACAGATACCCGGTTTGATGGCATGAATGCGGCATTGCCAGCGATTGGTTGTGGGGTTCTTCTTGAGGAAGGGGCAGGGCGATATGAGTTGCCCTGTTTTCGGAGAGACCCAGATGCGGTAGATGGGAGCGCGGTCTTTTCCTGTGGAGACCTCCACCCATTTTAAGATATCGCTATGACCGGAGCCCTTCCATTGGGCGACATCCGCTTCGGTGACGTCATGGTGATAATCGAGGGCGCGGCAGCATTGGCCGCACTGCCGGCAGTGGAAGTCTTCCATATGGGTTTCGATGCGAATGCCGGATTCTCCAGAAACCGGATCAACATGCGGCCGGATCCGGGACTGGAAGACGCGCTGACTGACCGTCGCCAGCAGATCGTCGGTCCAGTCGGCGCTGCGGATGGCATCACACATATAGGTGATCAGCTCAGGTCCCTCCATCCAATGCATGGTGGTATGGCCCGGTTCATTGATCCAAGCGCCGTTTTTACCAGGCTCCCGTTTCAAATGAAGCGTGTTATGTGTGATCAGGCGCAACACTTCGGCAAAGAGCATGATCTGCGGATCGTATTGCTTGAAATCGATGCAGATGGCGTCGATGGCTTCCCGGCGGGTCAAAAATATCGTTGGTTTGTGGGCCATACCTTCTGCCTATCGGTATCGGGGTGATGGATCAAATCATCTTCAACAATTCCTCCGGACGGGCAAGGATTGCATCGGCACCGGCTTTGGCCAATTCATCGGCCGGCCTAAACCCCCAACCGGCGCCGATAGGCTGCATACCGGCGCGCACGGCCGTCTCCATATCCACGGCACTGTCCCCGAGAAAGATGCACGCAGCTGAACGGCTCCCCATGACTTCGGCGGCGGTCAGCGCCTGTTGAGGATGGGGTTTGGAGGGAATACCGTCCTGCTGGCCAAGGATGGGACCGAAGGCAGACGTGTCAAAATAGTGGTCCATCATCGCTTGTGCAAATCGATGTGGCTTATTGGTCACCACGGCCATGGGGATCCTTTTTTCCATAAGGCCGGCAATTAGATCGGTGATCCCCGGATAGGGGTGTGTCGTCACGGACCAGTGGTTGTGGTAGTCGTCAATGAATTCCTTTAAACAGGCTTCGATGATAGCTGGTGAGAGCTGGTCGGGCGGCAAGGCGTTTTCGATAAGCCGTTTGGCGCCGTTGCCCACAAACCACTTGTAGTTTTCTTTGGAGTGGACCGGATACCCCCTTGACACCAAGACGCGGTTGACAGCATCCGCGATATCTCCAAGGGTGTCCAGCAGCGTTCCGTCCAGATCGAAAATTATGGCTTTGCAATCCATGGCGAATTCGTTTAATCGTTCTTCAGTATATGGTTCTTCAGGTAGTTTCATCCATAACACCTGGTACCCGGATTGTATAATGAATAATTCCCGATTGGTCTACTCAACTGAACGGGGGCGCATATGCCCCTATTGCGGAAAATCCGCCCACAAAGGTAAATGCAACCGACGGAAGAAAACATCTTCCCCAAAGGGTGCCGGTGACGGCATCCTGCGAATTCGGCGTGAGGTGAAGGGTCGAAAAGGAAAAGGGGTCACCACCATCGACGGGTTTGATCTTGATTCAAGCGATCTGAAGGAGCTGGCGGCACGTCTGAAAAGGCTCTGCGGAAGCGGCGGATCGGTGAAAGACGGTGTTGTCATTATCCAGGGAGATCACCGGACGTCCCTGGCGGATGAGTTGACGCGGCAGGGATACAAAGTGAAACTGGCGGGTGGATGATGACTAGCGCCATCGCCGGATTCAACGGCCTTCTACCGCCCCCTCGCATGTCCACCTCTTCTACTGTTTGACGTTGTTTCAACATACCGTAGAACGTTTTTTGACGCGATCCGATGAATTGCGGAAACTGCGCTTCCACCCAAAGGGCTTACCCATAAGCTTAGGAAGGCATTATATGAAAAAGAAGACAATACCTTATCTTTTGATGTGGCTGGTGATTTCGATAGGTGTTGAGGTGGCGAGCGTTGCATCGGCAGAGCAATGTCTCGATACGTCCCCGACCCTCTCAACCGGAAAGCGCCTTTCGGATCACATTTCGATTCGGGAACTGAGCGACACCGAGTATGGACAGGTCAAAACCTTGCTGAAATCCTTGGACGGGAGATGGAAGGGGACTGCCACGGAAGTCGACTGCAACATGGCAGACCGCGACGATCAGGACATCAGCCAATATACCACCACTGCAAAGGCCAGGTCTTCCAGATCAGGAAACCTTCTCATCGAAGCGAAATTCGTTGCACCCGAAGAACATACCACCCACCAGGAGACGCTGCGTTTCTATTTGTCCGATAAATACCTTAGAATCCATCATGACAGCGGCATGGGGGATGTCGAATTGATCCATGTCTCTGAAAATAATATTGAATTGCGCTACAACGTGAGGACCCTGAACAGGGCGGGCGGGCTGATGTTCAAAGAGTTTTTCTATCGTCTGGCGTTGGGCTCCGGAGGGTTCTCGGTTTTCAGAAAGATCTACACCCAGGGTCGGTTGAGCAGCCAATACGACTGGCACTTTCGTCGACCTTGATGAAGGGTCTTTGCGGTATGGATCCATTTACCCATTGGCGGTAATAGAATACACAATCAGACCCTCCATACGGCTCTCCTGCTTGTTTTCTATTTTCATCTAAGTTCCTATAAACACAATACAATGATGGCATGGTGCACGATGCTGTCGGGATTGGCACAGTGTATGCTGCCTCACCAAGAAGAAGGCCCTGCGGACAACGAACGTCATCGCGACCGCAGGCTTCTTTGGATCTAAAAAAGAGAAGCTGCAAAGGATAACCATCATGCCGTTACCATTAGGACACACTGCCATCGGGTGGGCGGCTTTTGAAACCGTAGACAATCCATCCGCCTGCAAGGCTCGTCATACAATTACATCACGTATTACCACCTTCGCCTATATTACCTGTTTGGCCAATTTGCCGGATCTGGATGTCCTGATTGGACTTCTGGTCAACGGAAATGGAGCATCCCTCCACAGGGGGCCCACCCATAGCCTGTTGTTCGCATTGGCGGCAGGCTACCTGGCCTCCCAAAGCTGGCGGTTGTGGCGCCGGATCCCTCGGTTTGGACCTGGACTCTGCATATCGCTGGTGCTATCCCATGTGGTGGCGGACATGTTGCTGACCAGCTCACCCGTCTCCCTCTTATGGCCATTGGAACTCTATTTCAGCCCAGGTTACAGCAGTTGGGGGCAGGTGATTCATATGGTGCTCTTTCGCAGCATGCAGGATGCGGGCATTCTCCTGGGCTGTATGATCTATGTGGCCTTCGTACGGTTTCTGCGCAACCGGCGTCCGGTATATGCGCTGTTTGCATTTGCCAAGCGGCGTGTTAAGTAGCAGGTATGAAACAGTACACCTGTACAGACTACCGCCAGGAGATGATGTTGGCCGGCTTGAGAAAGCAACTGGCCGATCCAGACCTGCCGGAAGACCAGAAAGAACGGCTGAGGCAAGAGATCAAACGGCTCGAAGCGGAAATGGGGCTTGAGTAACGCATCCGGTAGAACCGTGGAATATCGAACAAGCAACCATTAGAATAATGAATATCGAACAAGGAATGTCGGATTTCGAAGTAAGGTATTCTGCCATTACATAAATGACAGAGCGAAGCGATTCTACACTTCAACATTCGATATTCCTTGTTCGATATTCCATTGATACAACTTTCCAGAGTAAGTGACGTACGCCCGGTTGCGGGATTCCCCCCTTTATTCGGAAGCGGTAATCTGGTATCTGACACTTTCGACATCATCAAAGGGGGGGAGGATAGATGCCACACCATCTGATTGTCGCCATGACCGGAGCATCCGGTGCTTACGCTGCAGAACTGCTGGTTAAGAAATCGCCCTGGCCCACCATGTTGATCGCCAGCAAGTGGGCTCAGGAGATTTACGCCCACGAGTGCGGGCCTTTTGATTCCCTGGCAAAATCGGCCGACCGGGTTTTTGATAATGCTGACATGATGGCGCCGCCTGCATCCGGATCCGTGCCCACGGCCGGTATGGTGGTGTTGCCGTGTTCTGCCAACACCCTGGGCCAGATTGCTGCTGGGTTGGGCGATACGCTTGTTGCCAGGGCTGCGCATTGCCACCTCAAAGAACGCCGCCCGCTCGTCCTTGGGCTAAGGGAAGCGCCCTTGACCACCATTGACGTCCAAAACGCCCTTACATTGGCCAACGCCGGGGCGACCATCATGCCCCTCAGTCCACCGTTTTTCATGTTTAAGGATCAATCGCCCCGAAAGATCAGCCTGCATGATGTGATGGAAGCCTATGTGGACCGGATTCTATCTTTTCTCGGGCAACCTCTGGACAAGACGTGGGAGGATATGAGCTGATGTACGCGGATTTACGATCTTTTATCAATGACTTGGAGCGCCGCGGGGAACTGATTCGTGTCCAAGCCGAAGTCGATCCCGACCAGGAAATAACCATCATCCAGCACCGGGTGATCGCAGCAGGAGGACCGGCTTTGCTTTTTGAAAAGGTCAAGGGATCGCCCTATCGGCTGGTCTCCAACATGTTTGGAACCTACCAGCGGGTGGCGCTGGCCTGTGGCGAGGACCCGATGGCGCTGGGTGAGAGACTGGCCAGGGTGGTTCATCAAATGATGCCACCGTCGTTGGGAAACATATGGAAAGCCCGCAGTGACCTGCTGCGGTTATGGCCCACGCGCATGCGCAATGTATCCCAGGGACCCGTGTTAGACGCGGTAATAGAGCCGGCCGACTTAAACCGCTTGCCCGTCCTCACCTGTTGGCCCGAAGACGGCGGCCCTTTTTTTACCTGGCCGCTGGTCCATACCATTGATCCGGCCTCCGGGCAGGGCAACCTGGGCGTATACCGGTTACAGCGGTTTGATGGCCAGTCCACCGGCATGCACTGGCAGATTGAGCGGGGGGGCGGTTTCCACTTTCATACCGCTACCCAGATGGGGCGCCCATTACCCGTAACCGTGTTCCTGGGAGGCCCGCCGGCCTTGACCATTGCAGCGGTCTCCCCACTGCCCGAAGGGGTGGATGAGCGGTTAATGGCGGCCTATTTGATGCGCAAACCACTGGATGTCATAAAACGACCTCACAGCGGCCATCGCATTCCAGCCATGGCAGAGTTCGTTCTCGAGGGGACGGTTACGCCCGGGGATGTTCAATGGGAAGGTCCCTTCGGCGACCACTTTGGCCACTACTCCGAAGCGGCTGATTATCCGGTTTTTCGCGTTGAGCGCATTCTGGCGCGCAAAGATGCCATCTACCCGGCCACCGTGGTGGGAAAGCCGGTCCAGGAAGACTACTACGTGGGTGAGGCGCTGCAGGCCCTGACCGTTCCAATGCTCAAGCAGCTTAAACCGGCCATCAAAAACCTGTGGGCTTATCCCGAGACCGGTTTTCATGGTCTGGCTGCCATGGCCGTACAAGAGCGGTATCCGCGCGAAGCCCTTAAATTCACCCTGTCCATGTTAGGGGAGGGGCATGTCTCCATGACCAAGGTGATGATGACGGTGGGCGCCGAGGTGGACGTGCGCCATTTCAGGGCAGTCAGTACGGCCTTGTGGCAGCATCTGACCCCCGAAGGCGTTCACCTGCTGTCGCCCACCGCCCAGGACACCCTCGATTTTACCGGTCCGGCCATGAACACCGGCAGCCGCCTGATCCTACTGGCGACCGAAGGCGCCGGCGGGGCTGTCCGGAAGGAGCCGCCGCCCATGCCCACATCGGTGACGGATGTGCATCTCCAATTGCGGGAAGCCGTGGCCATTGGCCCTGCGTTTCTTATGCTGAAGGTAACCGAAGGGTTCAATGATCTCGATGCGCTCAGGCAGGCGCTGTGCCATCATGAGGTGGCAGGGAAGTATCTGTTCCATGTATTGGTGTCCGGCGATGTGGATTTGCAAGATCCGGTCATGCGGTTGTGGGGATGGTTTACCCGCTTTGATCCGGCGGCCGATCTCCACCCGGCAGGCCGTGATATCCGTGGAAACCGGTTGGTGTTTGATTTCCCCATCCTCATTGACGCGCGCTGGAAAAAAGGCTATCCCCAGCCGGTGGAATTTGATCCCGCAATTGAAAAACGGGTCAACGACAACTGGGACAGCTACGGTATTCCACTGAATTGAGTCATTGGCCATCCACAGTTGAACTATGTATGATTTGGTAAGGGAAACCGCTCACCACGATGGAAAACAGAATATTTGAAAATGCACTGGCAAAAGGCGCCCAGGCGAAACGTTTGAGCCGTGCTGAAGCCTGCGAACTGGCCGCCGCCATCACACCGGAACGGTTGCATAAACTGGGATTGGCCGCTTTATCCAACCGCAGGGTTCGATATGGAGACAAAGCAACCTTTGTCTTCAACCTGCAGATCAATCCGGCCAATATCTGCGGTGCCGGTTGTACCT
>JAAUYD010088750.1_pt1 | contig 17205 bp, 17 predicted proteins | sample 7278101 | NCBI WGS metagenome assembly JAAUYD01 (sample SAMN14350128, study PRJNA611818) | marine sediment metagenome | isolation source: surface marine sediment (0.6m) | place: French Polynesia: Moorea | collected 2018-08 | reverse complement strand
GTTGGGGGCGGCACGGACGGTGCGGGTCTGGCTTTACTCCAGGTCGAGGGCGTAGGGCTTGAGCGTCTCCAGGGGCACTCGCTGCAGCGCGCGCCGGTGGGTCGATCTCAGGTAGACCCGCGGCGCTACGCCGTGACGTTCAGCCTCTTGCCAGCGGCTTGCGCACAGGCACCAGCGGTCCCCGGGCTTCAGCCCGGGAAAACCAAACTCGGGACGCGGTGTAATGAGATCGTTGCCCCGCTTGCGGGAATACTCGAGAAATTCCTCGGCAACAACGGCACAGACCGTGTGCGAGCCACCGTCCTGTTTGCTGGTATTGCAGCAGCCGTCTCGGTAGAAGCCCGTGACCGGATCGTTGCCGCAAGGCTCCAGCGGCTCGTCGAATACGTTGAGTGATTGATCCATGACGTTCCCGATAGGTTTAGTCGAAATCGAAGTCTGAAACTTGCCGTCGCTTGGTCTGACGCTTTCACAGCAGCTCAGGACTAAAACGCGTCTTGATTCTGCCGTTCGCGCTCATTCCTCCGGTTCTTGAATCTGCCACTCGGTACCGATCGACTGCCTGGTCGCCTGGCATCCAGGAAGAATGTGGCCAACCTCGAGCAATGTCGAATCCAGATCGACCACCTCACGCATGCTTACTATCATGGCGTCATCCACGGACACTGATGCTCCAGTCAGGAATTGCCAGCCGTGATCATCCAGGTCGTGAACAACGAGTAATACTGGCGCTCCGTCTTCGACGATCTGACGTAACGTGAAGCATGCAACGTTCTCAGCCTGGTCGAATGTCCACTGCATTCAGATACCTTGATTGAAGTCCAACCCGGACGTCAACTTCGGGTTAGTAAGACCAATAGAGTTCACAGCGTAGAAGTCTGTTTCTTGCTCGGGTATTCAGAACTGAACGATGGCGCCACCGTCGACATTGAGTCCGGTGCCTGACACGAACTGCGCTTCCTTGGATGCGAGAAACAGCGCGGCGACAGCGACCTCGTGAGCCTCACCGAGCCGGCCGATCGGTGCCTTCGCCTCCCAGTAGGCCTTGAACTCCGGATCGTCCATGAACGGTGCTGACAGCTTGGTCACGATCGAGCCTGGCTGCAGGTAGTTCGCCGTGATGCCGTACTGGCCGAAGTCGACGGCCATGCCCTTCGTCAGTCCCGCCACCGCGTGTTTGGACGTGCCGTAGATAGAAAGCCCGGGCCCTGCCACGTCCGACATGATCGAACCCAGGTTGATGACCCTGCTGCTTCCGGATTTTTTCAGGAGTGGCAGCGCTTCTCGCGTCAGCCGGAATATCGATCGCAGGTTGACGTCCATGATGCGATCCCACTGTTCGTCGGTCAGTGTTTCGTAGTCGCCGGCGATGACAATGCCGGCGTTGTTGACGAGTATGTCGATGCCGCCGAGACGCGACGACGCGGTGTCGATGACCTGCTGCTGAACGCTGGCATCGGTGATGTCACCCGTAACGGTCGCGCATTCGTCACTGTCCGTGAACGCCGCCGAAAGATCGTCGGCGTCCAGATCGGTAGCCAGGACCTTCGCGCCGTGTTGCAGGAAGATCTCGGCGATCGCCTTGCCGATGCCATTCGCGGCGCCCGTCACGATGGCGCTTCTGCCAGTCAGGTCAAACATACTCTCGGTGTCCAAAAAAAAAAGCGGCGCGACCCGGGGGGATGGGTGCGCCGCTTTTACCAAAGGACTAGTCAGTCAATGAACTAGTCGGCGTAGTTGTATCCGAACTCGACGCCGTAAGTGCGCGGCGGGCCGTAGTTGCCGAAGGTCCACAGAGCGCCGACAGCCTGCGCGGCGGTCTTGTAGCGATCGTCGGTCAGGTTCTTACCAAACACGGATACGTAGAACTTGTCGTTCGGGAAGCGATAGGTCGCGTTCGCGTTGACGATGACGCGTTCCTCGAGAATCGTGTCGAACTCACTACCGATGTCGTCGTTGTAATAGTAGACATTCTGATCTTCGAAATTCACGCCCAGGTTGTAGCGAATGTTCCCGCCATTCGCGAGATCCTGCATGTAGGTCGCATCCAGGCCAGCGGTCAGCTCCGGTGCGCGCACCACTTCCCGGCCCGAGAAGTCTTCGAAAACGCCGTCGAGGTTACGATCCAGCAGGAATTCGTTGTACTCGGCGTCCAGCGTGCCGAGATTCGCACTGATCGTCAGGTTGTCTATCAGCAGGGCTGTCAGTTCGAACTCGAAGCCACTGGCGTCGACGTCTGCCGCGTTGAACGTACGTGTTTCCTGGAAGGCCGTGCCCGGAACGGTCACGACCGTGCTGCGCTGGAAGTCTTCGTAGTTGACGAAGAAGTAGGTCGCGTTGAGGCGAATTCGGTCATCCATGAAGCTGTTTTTCAGGCCAACTTCATAGCTGTTTGCGAATTCCGGGTCGTAGGACGCCAGCGGGAAGTTGTCGAAGCCACCGGAACCGGCCTGGTCGTTGTAGCCGCCACTCTTGAAGCCGCGTGAGACCGTTGCGTAGCCATACATGTCGTCGCTGAACTGGTACGAACCGGTCAGACGCCACGTGGGCTCCGTCCAGGACTCCGAGTCTCTCTCGACTGCAAACGACGCCAGCGAGAAGTCCGCACCGTCGAGCGGATCGCCGCCGTCCGGAAGGATCAGGATCTCAGGCAATCCCTGGCGAGCCGTATATTCCTTGTCCTCTTTCGTCAGTCGAACACCGAGACCGAGCTGGAAGCGCTCTGTTATGTCGAGGGTCAGATCTGCGAACAACGCCACTGAGTCTGCATCCTGCTGGTTGCACAAGAGCAGCGGTGCCTGGTTGTCCAGTACGCCGGGAACGGCGGAGCCGAAGAACTCAGTAAGGCCCAGCTGTTGGCGGACGCAGAACTTCGCGTCGTTCTTCTGGTAGAACAGACCGGCGACGTAGTTGTACGGGCCGGAAAGGTCGGACGCGAAACGAGCCTCGACCTGGAACGTGTCGCGATCGTCATCACGCGATGCGGCGAAGAAGCTCTCGTAAGGCGTGCCGAGATACTCGTTCGGAAGGCGCGACTCCTGCCTCCTGACGCCCGCAACAGCGTAGAACGTATGATCCTCGAGCTCGTATTCGATATTCAGGTAGGTGCCCAGGACGTCGACAGACTGCTTGCCGTCCAGCCCGACAACGCTACTCGAATGGATACCGGCCTGCTCAAGGGGATCGCCCGAGGACACGCCCGGGAAACCCAGCAGCGTAGCCAGCTGGCCGGCGCCGTTGGGTGTAATGTTGACGACCGGCACTGGATCGCTCTTGTCGTCGATAAACTCGACCTGCGCCAGCACTGACAGCTTGTCACTGGCTCGCCAAAGCAGCTTGCCGCGCAGAGACAGTACGTCCTTGCCGCCAAGCTCATCGCCGTCGCCCGCTACGGGAGAGCCGTCCGTCTGACCGGCGTCACCGATGCCGGCACCGAATGCGTCGATTGGGAAGTCGACCTTGCCATTCTCGTAGTAGCCATCGCTGCTCTGGTACATACCCGCGAACCGAACTGCGACCGTCTCGCTCAAAGGCTCATTGACCGCGAAGCGCAGCTTCGTGTCCGAGTAGCTGCCGTACTGGACGTTTGTGTCGATCGTCGTCTCGTCGAAGCTCGGGCGCTTCGTGCGAACGTTGATCGCGCCCGCCGTCGTGTTCTTACCGAACAGCGTGCCCTGCGGTCCGCGCAGGACCTCCACAGCTTCGATGTCAAACGGCTCGAGCAGCTGTGTCTGTACGTGGGGGATAACGAAATCATCGACGATGACGCCGACTTTCGGGTCGAAGTAGACGATGATGTCCGTCTCGGCGGCGCCGCGCATCGCGAAGGATGCAGCGTTGAAGCCGGTTACCGTGGCGGCCGAGAAGTTCGGCACCAGCATCGCGATCTCGCCGATGTCCTGGGCGAACATCTGCTCGACCTTGTCGCCGGTTACGGCCGTGACGGCAACGGGCGTCGTCTGGATGTCGGTTTCCGCGCGGCGGGTGGCCGTCACGGTGATTTCTTCAAGGCCTTCCTGTGCGTAGGAAAAATCGGCAGCAAACAAGGCCAGCGTGCATGCCGTGGACAACGAAAGTGTCCGGTACAGCGATGTCTTACGTTTGATCATCTGGTTTCCCCCGAAATCTATCAACGTAGACCGTGACTTTCGTTGGATTTTTGAAAAAAGTCAAGCACGACTGTTTTTTTCCGGCTGGGCTGCACTATACTGTGTTTCAGCTGATTTCGAGGGACACGAGCTATGCTGCGATCTCTAACTGCTGCCTGCCTTGCCACTCTGCTGGCCGCCTGCGGTCCGGCGATGGACGAAAATGCGAGCGCGGAGCCGCAAGCCGAACCGAGTCGCGTCGAAACCACGGACGAATTCAGGGCCCAGAGCGTCGATCTGGGTCCGCGAGACCAGATGCCCGGCGCCGCGCTGTACGCGCAAAACTGCAACAGCTGTCACAACGGCACCGTGCCGAAAGCACCGCACATCACGTTCCTCGAGATGCTGAGTCCCGCAGCGATCCTGAAGACGATGAACGAAGGCATCATGATGGCCCAGGCTGAAGGGCTGTCCGGCGAGCAGCGCAGGCAGGTCGCCGAGTACATCACGCAGAGCCCGGCAGACGAGGAGATGGCGCCGGCCTACGCGATGGCGTGTCCGGACGATACGCAGCTCGATCTCGGCAAAGGCATACGCAAGGTAGGCTGGGGCCACGACACGCGGCGCTTCTCTGACGCAGAAACGGCGGGGATGACGGCGCAGGACGCCGCTTCCCTGGAGCTCAAGTGGGCCTATGCGTTTCCCGACGCGTTAAGAGCGCGATCGCAGCCTTCCGTCGGCTACGGTGCCGTCTACGTCGGCAGCCATGACGGCAGCGTTTACTCCTTCGACCTCGAGACCGGCTGCGCGCACTGGCGATTCCAGGCCGATGCCGAGGTTCGCACCGGGATCATACTCATAGACGGCACCGACGAATCTCCGCCACTGGCGGTATTCGGTGACCTGCTTGCACGTCTGCAGGCCGTCAACGCGTTGACCGGCGAACTCGTGTGGTCTTTTAAAGTCGACGACCACCCCAGTGCGACGCTGACCGCTACGCCGACGCTGCACGACGGCGTGCTGTACGTGAACGTATCGTCGCTGGAAGTCACTGCCGCCGCCGACCCAACGTACCCGTGCTGTTCATTCCGAGGCAAGACCATGGCCGTCGATGCCGCGACCGGGAACGTCGCGTGGACACATTACTCGATCCCGACGCCGCCGGTGGAAGTCAAGAAGACCCGCGTCGGCACGCCGGTGCTTTCACCGTCCGGCGCACCGATCTGGGCCAGCCCAACAATCGATGCGGATCGCAGGCGAGTCTATGTCGGAACGGGCGAGAACTATTCGTCCCCGGCCGATGAGAACAGCGACGCCGTGATCGCGATCGACATGGATTCGGGCGAACGCGTATGGCAACGCCAGACGTTCAGCGGCGATGCCTGGAACGTCGCCTGCATGATGGCCGACAATCCGAACTGTCCGGAAGAGAATGGGCCGGATCTCGATCATGGCTCTAGCATTCTCCTGGTAGAGACCGATGACGGAGGCGATATCCTCATCGCCGGGCTGAAGACCGGCGGGGTTATAGCACTCGATCCGGACGAGAATGGCAAACTGGTCTGGTCGGCCAAGGTTGGTCGAGGCAGCATTCAGGGCGGTGTCCATTTTGGCCTCGCGGCGGAAGGCAGCACGGTCTACGTGCCCATCAACGATATGAACGATACGCGCAGCGGTCACGTGTTGTCGGCCGAGGATGCGCGCCCCGGCGTCCATGCGCTGGACGCCGCTACCGGTAAGCTGCTGTGGAGTCACGTGCAGGACAATGTCTGTCCCGATGAGCTGCAGTTCTGCGACCCTGGTGTGTCGGCACCCGTGACCGCGTTCCCCGGCGCCGTGGTCGCGGGGCATCTCGATGGCTTCATTCGAATTTACGCGAAGGAAGACGGTGAAGTTCTCTGGGAATACGACACAAAGCAGCCTGTCACGGCGATCAACGGACTGAAGGCTATTGGCGGCGGCATGAGCGGGGCAGGGCCGATGGTGGCGGACGGCTACCTGATCAGCAATTCGGGCTACGGCCTGTACTTCCACGAGCCCGGCAACATGCTGGCTGTATTTGCGCCGACGGACAGATAGCGGTGACCGAACCGACCCGAAAGACGGCAATCCAGAACGCCTGGGTCGTCAATGATATCGAGACGGCGGCGCGACAGTGGTCGGAGACGTTGGGCATCGGCCCATTCTTCATCGGTCAGTACAGCAACAAAGTGTTCGAATCGCTCGAGTACCGCGGATCGGAAGGCACGCTGGACATGACCACGGCGATCGCCTTCAGCGGCGACATTCAGATCGAGCTGATTGAGCCCAAGGGATCGGCGCCGTCGGCGTACAGGGACATCTACGAGTCCGGAGAGACCGGCTTCCACCATCTTTGCTTCTGGTCCGACGACATCGACGCCGACCTGGCGCACTACGCGTCACTGGGCTGTGAAGCAGCTAACGTCGGCAAAATGCGCAACGGTCCCAGGTTCGCCTACGTCGATGCGTGGGAGCGATCGGGCTGCATGATTGAGCTGCTGGAGTATGTCGAGCCGCTGGCCAGGTTGTTCGATTCCTGGCGTGAGGCTAACGAATCCTGGGACGGCAATAACCCGATCGTGCGTCTTTAACGACGACCCCGGCGTTCCTGTTGTGGGTTGCGGAAACTGACGGCCGCTTGTTCTGAAAGCAGTCGCCCGGATGCCTGATATCTCGAATCTTGAGCGGTTCGCCATCGGCCAACAACGAGTAGGATTTCCGGGCAAAGAAGCCAAGTCGTAGTCTTCTGCTATTCGACCGCTCCGAGGCGGCTACGCAGTGGACTCGTGCCAAGCTCTCAGAACCTCTTTCTCACGCTTGGCATCAATGCCAATTCGTAGCTTCCTACGTTCTTGTTCTGGCCGCTCCTTATGCCATGCCAAGGTGTCGGCCGCGGTCACGGCAAGCGGCCTGAAGGTCAAACCAGCATCCACTGCGAGACTGTTGTCCACCGATGACAACGGGTCACCCGGGATCCAGATCGGCATGTCGACGTACGGTCGAATATCTACACCGCGCAAGAATGAAATGGGCACCCAGCTGAACTGCACGCGGCTGCTCGTTACCGCACGAATTCCGTAGATCATCTCAGCCATGGAAAGAGGGGAGCTGGGTCCAACGCCATTAAAATCGCCAAAGGTCGATGATTCGGCCAGGCGCACCGTGAACTCCATAAGGTCACGAACATCGACAATCTGAATCTGATCCGTACCGTCACCCGGCACCAGGATTTCTCCGCCTGTGTCGATCCGAGCTGGCCAGTACGTGAACCGATCGCTGGGGTCACCGGGCCCGACTATAAACCCTGGGCGCACCACGGTTGCGCGGCCCGGAAACGCCGCTCTTACAAGTTTTTCGGCAAGTGCCTTGGAAGGCCCGTACGAAAGTTCCTGGCCCATCTCAAAGCCGTCGGGGGGCTGAGCTAGAGAACTGCTAGCGCTGATTTGTGGCCCCGAATAGGGGTTGTCTACCAGCGCGTATCCAGTCGAAAACGTCTCTGCGGCATATGCGGAGATCGTCGAGATGAAGACGTAATGCTCAGTACTGTCCTTCAGAAGATCAGTCGAGAGTTTCACCCAACGATAGTCGCGAGCGTTATTGTCGATCACCACATCCCAATGGTGTCCTTTCAACGCGGAGAGGTCGTTGTTGCGATCGCCAATCATATGCCTGACGCCCGGCACGTCAGATCTTGAGCGTCCACGAGAGAAGATCGTGACTTCGTGACCTCGTTCGACAGCGTACCGGACTGTCGGTGGGCCAATGAACCCGGTGCCACCAAGAACCAGGATCTTGAGCTTCGACGGTGTCGCAGGCGCCTCCTGCATAAGAGGTGCGGCGGCTGCATTGAGGGTCAGGCTTGCGCCAATGGCGCCGGAAAGAAAGTCGCGTCTTCTCATTTGTGGCAGGTGTCCGATTTGGGTCGGTAGCAGAAATACTAACTCAAAATGCCTGGCCGGCTGGTTTCGGTCAGGAGCAGCCGGTCCGTTGAAACAAACCAGGGGCACGACTGGTCACGGAGGTCCGAGCGCCCGTCTTGATTGCGAGTCTTAACGTTTCATTCCGCGAGATAACGCATTCCTGGCGGTATTTCTTCGCGTTGGCGACACACGCTTTTCCCGCTCATACATCGCAAGGAGGTTTCTCTCGAACTGCTTTATCGCCGGGCTGTCACACGTTGGCTCCGTCCATCGCGAGACCTGCATCATAGTTTTCATAAGGTCGCCAAGCGAGTATGTCTTCCCGGAATCCAAGTCGCCGATTGCAGCGACCGCAGACGTCGCCCCAGCACTATTGCATAGATCGTCACACGCCGATGTGAACTCCTCGTTCAGTCGTACGATCGAGATCGTCGTCTCACCAGGAATCCGTGAGGTTTCCATTCCGTATTCGTCAAATTCGACAATATCCGGCATCTTGATCTTGTACCTGCGTTCGAACCAACCGTCAGTCAGGCATGCTTTTCCGTAGGTGTCGTAAGAATCCATGTAGAGCGAAAGAACGTGTTCCAGTACGGTCAGGTCCCGTACATTCATGTCGGACGTCATCAGTGATGCAACGCCTGTCAGCATTACGCTGAACGCCGCACCATGACCGTCGTTCATCTCCTGCAGGTATTCTCGGGCGAGTTTGTCTTGCCTGTCGTAGTCGCCGTTGTAGATAGCATCAAGATAAGTACCGCCCGGCAGTTTGGAGAATGGAGTAGCTTCTTGTTCTACGTCGGTTTCTCCATTCGTCAACTCGCCGCGTGACGCAGTGCGTGGTGTGGTTTCACCGACGCTAATCAATTCCACCTCATATACGAGCACGCTGCCTGCTTTGATATTGCCGACGTCACGATCGCCATAGGCCAGATCCGGCGGAATTGTCAGCAGGATCTTCCCGCCAGGTCTGAGGAGCTTTATGCCTTCGCGCAGTCCCGGGATCACTTGATTGAGCGAAAAAACGGGCGCTTGTCCACGCTTGTATGAGTTATCAAATTCACTGCCATCAAGAAACGTGCCGATCATATGCACGGTAACGGTATCGTCGTTTTCAGGTTGTACCCCGTTTCCCTGGCTGATGACTTCATACTTCAGGCCCGAAGCTGTCGTCGTAACGTCCGCTTCAGAGGCGCCCCAGAACAGGAACACGCCCATCACCAAATAGATAACTCGATTCACTTGATTTCTCTGCTATGGCGCATCGACAGAACGCCATCGTAGCTCGAAAGTGGCCCTACGTGGAGCCGGTACGGGCGATGGATCGTGCTACCAATCGTCCAGTCCTGACCTAATACGGCCAGTGAGACGAACGTCCGCAACGGGTCAGCAGCCGCTAGTCCGCCTCAAGACATCCGGACGTCTGGATTCGGCCACATCCAGCCTTTGACGCGGACTACGGCCCTGAAACGCTGAATTCGAGAATCTCATCTCCGTGGTCGTCGAATGTTTTCGTGGAACGCCATCCCAGATGCCTGTAGAAACCGTATGACCTGTTCTTTGGATCGGGAGAACAGCCAAGGAACAGCTTTCGATGCCCAAGCTCCGCCAGGTCCTTCGTCATCCGTTGCAGCAATTCGCGACCGATCCCCCGATCTTCGAAGTCAGGTAGCAACGCAAGAACGACTATCTCTCCGCTGTTGCTCGCGCCGAAACAGTAACCGACGATCTTCCCCCTCACTGTGCAGACTTGGCCGGGCAGCGCGCCCGTCCTGATGTCATCGCTCCACGACCTGGCGGTGATACCGCGTATCCGAAGCTGATGCTCCGATATGGCGTTCTCCCGCGTCATGCCGCGCATAACGACGCACTCCGCAGCGTCTTCCGTCGTTGCCGTCCTGTATCTCACGTGCATCTGCGGAAGACCGGGTACGGATGTTTGTGTTGGGACGATCTCGGGAGTAAAGGCGTCATCGCACCCCCATGCGCGCGAGTCTGCTCTGGGTCAGAAGCCGCCAGTCTACCCCTAAATGTGTAGGTGGCAGGTTTCTGCCATTAGCAGTCATTCGTTACTGGTCGGACTTCCACTTCAGAAACTCTGCAGCGGCTTCGCCTTCAAGCTCCAATATGGCTTCGGCCATCTTCGCGTTTCCTGCGGCGACGGCAATAGCCGCCCCGCAGGTCAAGCACAGCGTGTCGTCCATATTGTCAACACGAAGTCGTCCGATGATCCGGGGCATGCTTTGAATAGCCGCCTCGTATCTGTCCTTTAGGGATGCCGGAATCCCAGGTCCTTGCCCGGTGAGTCGTGCAATCTCGATGCTTGTCGGGAGCAATAGAAAGTCATATGCGATGCGTTCCGGTTCGGCCTCAGCCAACTGGAGCACGTACGGAACAGCTGCGTATGCTGCTGTGTTTGTGTCGCCTTGGTGGCAGAGCGAACTCCAGAGACTGAAGAACGGCTCGGAATCGTATCCACTTTTGGATGGGTAGTTGGCGAGTTGGGCCAACAGTTCAGGAATGTCGTCAGCCGCGCCATAAGCATGGTTGAGCTGGGACCAATCGATACTCTCTAAATCCGCCACAGTTGCACACTCACCCCGAATGCCGCCTTACAGTCAGCAGCCGTCGTTGTAGCCGATTGCGACTGGGCGGCTGATTCCGGCCAAAAGCCAACGCCAACCCCCCTAAAACGGGCTGTCTTTTCTCAACGACTTGTGCAGCGCCCATCCGCCAAAAAGGAACACCAATCCCAAGATGAGCAGGGGCACCACTACGGTAAGCGGCGGCTGTTCGAAATCGGGCTGAACTCTCCCGGTCAACAGGTAATAGACTTCTATTGAATTCCAACCGACCAACAGGGCCCCAAGAAGAGCGATAAGACCGCTGCCAATATCCAACAACCTCAGTAGGATCACTTTCAGCGTCATTACCTCCTCCACGCTGAATGACGACAAAGGGATTCAAACTGTCAGTCTACCGCAAAACGCTTCTGCCGCTGGTTTCGGGCAATAACTGACTATTCGACATACCACTTCCACGGGAGGGCGACGAGTAACACAGAAACGATGACAGTGGGAGCGAGGGTAAGCCAACGTAACCAGAGATGTTCAAGCATGCGCCGCGACGCAAACCAACCCACGAAACTCAAGACTGCGATCGGCGCGGATACGAACACCGAGTAGATACCGATGCCTTGTAGCGAAAATATGCCTCGCTGGTTCACATAGACGAAGAATGCAAGGTTCGCCAGAGCCAGAACAGCCAGGGCGATCATCAGACCAACAGACAGGCCTTTGCGGAGTCCGATGTCGTCCTTGCCAACCAACCCTGTCACCTACCATTCGTAGGCCGTCAGTCCAATTCGATACGCGTCGATGGCCGGAGTCGGCCAATAGCAAACGGAACGCCTCATTCCGTTCATGCAGAACTCCTTTCGAACCGCATAAGCACGCGCTCATGAAATCGGCCAGGAAGCATTGGAGTTATGTACGGCATGACCTGTGAGTCGAAAAAGATTGAGGTCCGATACATAAGCGGTCTTCTCGCCACCGCTCTCGAAAACACTTTTGCAAAGATACGATCGGCGAACTGGTAACACGTCCCTGTTGTTTCGACGTGCCGAAAGCCCTCGGATTCCACTGTCTCGATCCAGTCAGTCACCGGGCGCGAATAGAAGATGCGACCTGAGCCACACATTCTTGCGCCTTTCGATTCCAGCAGAAGAAGTTGGCCACCCGGCCTGACCACTCGACTGAGTTCGCGAATCAGCGCGTCCTGGTTGACGTATGAATTATGGTGTAGAACTGCGATGCAGAACGCGAGACAGAAACTCGTGTCTTCTGCGTCTATCGTGAAGTTGTTGAGGCGGGAGAACTTACTTTGCGGGTAATTTTTTCGCGCAATGTCTAGCATCTCAGAGGATATGTCGACCCCAAGGTAAGCGTCGAAGTTGGCATCAAGATGCGGGAGCCATCGACCCACGCCACACCCGAAGTCCAACACACGCTCTGTCTTTCCATCAAGGCTTGATACAGCTCGCCGCAGAGCCCGACCGACGACTATCCTCTGAGCATTCTCGATGCATCGCGTTCGAAGCTCGTCGTCTACACCAACTGCACGGCTCGGGTTGTCCTTGTTGGCACGTGCTTTCTCATCCCAGAACTCGTTTGTTTCCGCTTCTGAGGCCTGAGAGTAGTCTTCTGTCATACCCGACGATCCACGATTGAGAGTGAAATTACTTCGCTCCGGCGATGAAAAAGTCGACCTGGCCTGGAATCGAATTTCGCCTGAACGGGCTTGTGCTCAAGGACCACTCTGGGTCAGAAGCTGCCAGTCTACCGCAAAACGCACGAACGGCAGCTCTTAGCCAACGGCTGTCATTTATCCCATTCGCTTGCGTCAGTCTCCGGCTGCACTCGAAGCAATTGCCCGCCAGACGAAGGAAAAGTCATGCTTCGACACGCTGATCTATTTTGTCGCCTGCTCTAACCACCGTCGACGCAGGATCGGAAGCGAAATGACCGTGCCGAGGTAAAAGGTCGCAACGACCATCGGGATCAACGTCAGACGCGACTCCGGGAACACTGCCCACATTAACGTGACCAGCACGGTTCGTGCCGCCGCATGGAGCCCGAAAACGGGCGATCCAAATGCCCAGCTCATGACATAGAAGTCGATCGACAGGAGTATCGCCATCGCCAGCAGTTGAATGTGCGGATCGTATATTGCGGCAATGATGAAAATAGGAAACGAGAGCGAAACGACGCTCATGTGTGAATAGCCGACCAGCTGGCCGAGCGGATTGTCGTTGCAGAACGGATCGGCCCGGATCAGCCTGGAGACCAGGACGGCGATCGGAAACACACCGAACGTCAGCGCAATCCAGACCATACGCCCGGTCTCTATCGGCGTCGTCAGGTTAGTGACCAGAATCCCGATCCACAGCAGCAGGCCGGCAACAAAAAAGCCAATATTCCACGCGCTTCGACGCGCAAGATCGATGCGCAAGTCCTGCAGATCTGCGGTCTTATCATTCATCTTGAGAAACCTCGGAATTGGTGGGCACCAAGCGGATTGATGAATCAGGATAAGTCCTTCAGGACTGGAGCTGAAGTCACAGCCCAGCTTTTCTCCGCTTCTGCGCACGTCGAACCGCTTCAGTCCCCAGGCCGGCCGTGCCGGGCACGAGTCAACAAGTCTCTTGGACGGTTTCAGTCTTGGCTGGGATCGGGTGCCAGGGGTCGCGAGAGACGGGTTACCCCCAGATTATGACAAAAACTGAGACTTTGCTCCCAGAATCCGAGACGTGAGTCTGTGACGATTATCGGAATCCTGCATCTGGAGCACCTGTCAATGAAATCAGTGAATTGCACGAGTTTTTGGTTGCTCGTTAGCGCCTTGGCACTCAGCGGCTGCGACAACTCGGCCCCGTTTACCGGCGCCACGAGCGGCGGAGGCGGGTCGTCCGGCGGTGCCGGTGGTAACCCGGGTGGCGGCTCCGGTGGCGTGACAGAACCACTGCTGCAGTTTGACACGGACTACCTGAACGGGGATTTCGTGGCAGGTCGAATTTCAGGCGATGGCAGCACCCTGGTGTGGGTCGACACGGCAGATCCACTGGGCACCAATCCGAACGGGCGCACTCAGCTTTTCGCCAAGAACCTGATCAGTGGTGCTGTCAGGCAGATTACCCTCGGTTCTGAGACCTTCAGTTACGCAACCCGCGAGTGGGACATCACCAACAATGGCGATTTCGTCGTGTTCGTATCGCGGCAGGATATTGCGGGCCTGAACCCGAATCTTCAGGACAATGTCTTTCTGGCTTCTACGTCCGGTGCCGCCACTACGCAGGTGACACGTATTGACGCGAGTGCCAATTCCGTCAGGCATCCGCAGATTGCTGATAATGGCGTCATCGTGTTTTCGTCGGCCGCCGACCTGACGGGTGACAACCTGACCGGTGCTACTCAGATCTTTTCCATCAATTCCGACGGCAGCGGGCTGGCGCAGGTAACAACCGGGCAACTCGATGTGGACGATCTCGCGCTAGCCGCCAACGGCAGCAAGGTTGCCTTCACTTCGTTTCGCGATCCGTTCGGTACGAACATTCCCAGCACCGACGAGATCTTCGTTATCGACATCGATGGCAGCAATCTCACTCAGCTCACCGAGACCGATCAGGACTCGGAGATACCGAGGATCTCCGACGACGGGAGCAGTGTCGCGTTCGTATCCTCGGCCGATCACGCGGCTGGCTTGAACACCGATGGCAACAGCGAGGTATTTGTGGCGGCGTCCGATGGCAGCTCGATCGTTCAAGTATCGAATAGCGCCACTCGTTCATCCGGCAGATATACCGGCATAGGAACAAACTCCACGACCCCCACCAACCCGCTGACGGGCCCTGGCTCTTTCGACCTGTCCGGCGATGGCAGTACGGTGGTCTACGGGTCGCGCGCCGACCATACGGGCGACAATCCGAACGGCTACCATACGATTTTTGCAGCCCCCGCCGATGGCACCGGCGTGACCATACAGGTGCTTCGTGAAGGTACGGTTGCGCTGAGCGCTCCGAACTTCAGGGGAGACCGGCCTTCGGTCAACAATGACGGCACTGCCGTGATGTTTATCAGCCAATACAACCTGACGTCCTTCGATCAGAATGTTGGCGACTCGTTTCGGATCTACACGAGCGATGTCGAATAGTCTGCTTCGCGGCTGATTCATCCGAGGAAGACCTGTTTCCCGCTCGGAGCCTCCGCAGACGCGGAGGCTTTACGCGTTGCCGATCGCCCAGCGAATGCCGCGACGCAGTAGCTCGTAATACTCCGGCGTGTCCCAGCTGCAACGTTCGACCTCCGGGTAATAGTCCGTTAAAGGACGCATGTCGTAGTGGCCGCGACAGTGGCCCAGTGTCAGGTACAAGACGGCACCCTGCTGGTGATCGTTCAGGTACATGACCGGCTGCACGTTGTTGTCTCGCCAATCTGAAGACTCGAATGCGGACATCTCGCCGTCGAAATTGCAGTACAGCAATACGCGCGGGTTGCCGTACAGGCGACACAGATAGATCTCGTCGTTGGTGCTGAAGGTCTCGATGCCATCGATGAGTTCGTGATCGTCGTCGGCGGGGTGCACGTCGAAGTCGCAGATCGGCGGGTGAGCCTGGAACTGGCTGCCCAGGAGTTGCATGAAGTCCGGCGCGACGTCTGGCGTTCGAATCTTCAGGGGCTTGCCGCTGACGAACTCGATGACCGAGTTCGTACCGTGCAGGGCAAACCATCGGCCGCCGCGCTCCAGCCAGGCCTGCAGACGAGCGGTCGCCTCGTTGTCGGCTACGACGTCGCAGGTATAGCTGATCAGGCAGTCGTAGTGGTCGAGCTCGTCGCCGAAGTCATAGTCGGCGACGACAGTCGTCCTGGCATTCGGGATGTCCGCCAGCAGTTTCAGGAGCTCGAGCCGGGCGAAGTCGATGTCGTGAAACTTGCCCGCGCAGACGAGCGCGACATTGCGAATCGGTTTGTTCACTTGTGACGTCGCATCGCGCGGGCCCTGCGATGTTACTTATCGCCGTTGATGTAGCGATCGAGCTCGGTCTCGAAATGACGCACGCGCTGCTCCTGTTCGCCGTAGAGCGAACCGCGGAAACCGCGTGACCGGACGCCTTTCTGCACGATTGGCAGAAGCTCCGCATCCTGGTCGAGGACTTCGCCGAGATTCGGTGATTCGCCGACAGGCACGTGAATGATGTCCGGCCGGACCTCTCCCGACGTGTCCGTTCCCTCGGGCAGTCCCATCCAGGCGGGGACCTTGTAGCTCGGGTCATCGACAGGCCGATACAGGATCATCGTCTCGTAGTAGAACAGCTCAGGGTCGTCGGCATCGGGCAGGAAGCGCATGATGAAAACGCCTTCCGGGTGCATGCCCATCTGCACGTTCGGGAACAACCCTGTCGCCCAGCTGTCGGTGAGCTGGCCGTCGGTGAAATTCTCGTAGTGGTCGAGCCCCACTTTCTTCGCGCGCTCGCGCTTCGCCTGCTGCACTGCTTCACGCACTTCCTGAGCAGTGCCACTGAAGGTCTCGGGGTCGATGCCGACCTCGGCCAGCATGAACTCCTGGTACGGATCGACGGACTCCTGATCCTCGATGCGGTGCGACTTGGTGCAGATCGGAACGATCATCCGCGATGCCCCGTTGGGATACAGGTCGTTCTGCGAAAAGTCTTCCATGACGCCCTGCGTCTGTGGGTGCACATGCGGAAGGTGATAGGTCTCGTAGAATGCGTCAACGCCGATCTTCCAGTTGGCTTTCCACGCGCTGCGAACGTGATGAACGACCTTCATTTTGTCGACTTCATACTGTTCTATGTAACCGTCGGGAAGCCCGAGGTACTCGCGTAGCGGTGGCGCCTTGCCGTCCATGTTGATGAAGATGATGCCGCCGACAGAGTCGCAGCGAACCTCGTTGAGTCCCGGGCGATGCGCAATCAGGCGCGGGTCGAAGGTCTCTTCATCGGTGATGCTCTCGAGCTTGCCGTTGATGCCGAAGCGCCAGCCATGAAACGCGCAGGTGAACGACGCTGCACTACCGCTCTCGTTCAGGCACACGCGATTACCCCGATGCGGACAGACGTTGTAGAAGGCTTTGATCGATTCGTCTTCCTGGCGAACGATGATGAACTGTTCGCGACCGACCTCGAAGGTCGTGTAGTCACCGTCCTCAGGGATATCCGATGTAACGCCGGCGAGCAGCCAGACGCGGGGCCACAAACGCTCCATCTCGAGATCCATGAATTCCTTCGAGTAGTAGCGAGAAGGTGGGTAGACGTCGAGGCCGTTGTCGATGTCTGGCTGCTTCGCCTCGAGTGATTCGGCGGGTGCACCCAGGTCCATCGGCCACTTGGCCTGGTAATTTGCGCTCATAGCATACCCTCTTGTCCTCGTTCCGGATCGGTCGAAAAGTCTAACAATCGCCACGGCCGAAAACAATCAGGCCTGACGGTTTTACTGGCCTTCAGTCAGCTCGGCGAACACTTTGCCGTCCTCGACGGTGGTGGAATAAGCGCAGATCGGCGCTGTCGCCGGCGGACCCAGCGCGCTGCCGTCGCGCATGTCGAAAGGCGCACTGTGCAACGGACAGAAGATCTTGTGTCCCCGGAGCTTGCCGCCGGTTAG
>JAAUYD010121315.1_pt1 | contig 17208 bp, 15 predicted proteins | sample 7278101 | NCBI WGS metagenome assembly JAAUYD01 (sample SAMN14350128, study PRJNA611818) | marine sediment metagenome | isolation source: surface marine sediment (0.6m) | place: French Polynesia: Moorea | collected 2018-08 | reverse complement strand
CTCTTTACAGAGCTGTCGATAAAATTTGGACGGTCCGTCATTTTTATCGATTTTTAGCACTTGACTAAAATAATGATCGGCAGCATCCCAGCGCTGCCCCTCAAAAGCCGCCAACCCCTTTGCAAAAGTCTGCCGCACGTTCGTCTGGGACCACGCCAAAAGCGTGCTGCTCTGCAAGATCTCATGTACCCGAACCGGATTGGATTTACCCTTGAATACGAATTGTCCCACCGCCCGCGTTTCAGCACCGCCGTCTGGCCCTAAAGCGTCATCCGAGGTCAGCATCCGGGTACCCAAATATTTGTTTAATCCCTCGAGTCGTGAAGCAGTATTGACGATGTCGCCCACCGGCCGGTATTCGAAATGGTCCATGGCGCCGATATTGCCCAGCAAAATTTCACCGGCATGGATCCCGATGCGGGTGGGCAGCGGGTAGGATCCGGCTTTGTCATTAAACTGCTGCACTGCTTCGGAGATCCCCATGGCGGCTCTTGCGGCCGAAGCCTTCAATGCATCGCTTTGCTGGGCAGCGGTCCAGAGTGCCAGAACGGAATCACCAATGACTTGCAAAATGATGCCCCCATGAGCTTTGATCGGCTTGAAAATCGCCTCATAATATCGATTCATCAGCCGGGTCAGGTGTTCCGGATCCAACTCTTCAGACAAGGTGGTATAGCTCTCGCCATCAGTGAACAAGCAAATACTGTATAGCACCTGACCCCCGGTCTGCAGGCTTTTGGTATTGGACGCCAATTGGTCCACGACTTTATCGGGCAGATAGTGGCCAAAAGCCTCACGAATATTACGGCGCTCCACATTGACCTTGCGGTATTTCCATACCAAGCCGGCCATATAGGCCACCGGTGTTTGCACCAGAATGGGAATCACCAGAGGATACCACAAGCCTTTATAGTTAAACTGAACAAAGGCCAACCCCACATATGCGCTGTTGAGTAGAAGCAGCCCGGCTGTTGAAACCAGAGTGGAGAAATTAAGGCTCACCAATGCCGCCAATACCCCCCAACCGAAGATGAGGGCGAGGTTGACGACCGTCTTTAGCGGGCGGACAGCCTTGTCTTCTAGCAGATTGGCAAAAGCAGTAGCGGCGATTTCCACACCGCTGATATCCATACCCGAAGAATCCGTGAAAACCGTGTAAAAACCGTCGTTGGCCTTAAACCAATCGCTCTCCGTCTGCCCCACGAAGACGGCTTTGCCTTTCAATGACGGGATCTCCTTCTGAGGCGAATTAGAGCCGGGATCGTTTGAATCCAGCAGCCGATGGTAGGAAATGGTTTCAATGGTTCTGGGGGGGCCGTAAAGGTTGAGGTAGCGACTGTGGCCTGGGCCGTACAACTCAATGAACGCCCTCACCAGTGGGGTTGATGGCGGATGACGTTCCAACTCATTCAGTATGCGATCGGCCAGGGTGGCATCCCGCTCGAAAAGTCCGTAGAGCGGTCGAATGGAATCGATGGTATGTCGCGTACGACTTTTTCCATCCGACATCGCCGGGAGTTTAGACGACGCATCAGGATCAATCTTTTTCAATATGGTGATGAATTCTTCAAAGGCCGCCGTGGCATACACATGCATGGCCACAACGGGTAAGGTGGGCACATCTCCGGATCCCGGGCTGAATCTCCAAAACTGATTCAACTTGATCGAGATTTTGGGCAACGGAAACGGTGCCTGGTCCAGCGCGGCTTCGGCAATAACCGGGATGGCCGATACCATCGTTTCGATATTCACATGGGCCTTCCGGGTTCCCGTAGAATCAACCAGGGGCATGGTCTGCCTATCTATGGGTTGTGTTAATATTACGTTGCCGGCCTCGGCAATGGCCGCGCCAAACGCTCGATCGTCATGAGATGTTTGGGGTTCATGGAAGATGAGATCAAATGCAACAACAGAAGCGCCTTCGGCCGTTAGCCGGTTTATTAAACGCGCATGAAGTATTCGCGGCCATTTATGAGCGGCCGCCGGAAGATTAAGTGCTTTGGCCGATTCGCGGTCGATGGCCACCACGACAACATCGGCATGTGGTTTTTCAGGACCGCGCCACCAATACAACAGATGCAGTCCGAGGTTGTCCTCTGCAACCGAAAGCACAGGCAGTATACTGCCAAAGATTCCAAGAAGTCCGATTCCAAAACAAATACAATACAACGAGACCGGTAAGCGATAGAACATAGGGCCCCCTTATGGAGCGTTCTGAAGGCCTTGAACACTTAATAAGTCAAGATGGTACGGCCAAACAGCCGCTTACGCCCCTTAATCAAGGGGAACTATTATTTAGATGGTACGATGGAACTGTATACAGCCAATATTCGAAGATGAGAATTCTGGAGTTGTGATAGAAGCCGTATTTTTTGCTGTATATTCTTATATCTATTGCAAAACCTTCTCATTATGTCAACATCGGAGGCGCGACTAATTCACGTCAACTATTGGTAATCGTTCGATACAGGCTCACGAATGAGGTCTGTTGCCGGTTTTACCGTGGTGGGTCTCAGACCGCTTCATGGATCACGAGGAAGCGCCGCTATGAGCCAAAACACTCTGTTTGAAAACAACCCATCACGTCACAAATAATTATCCAAAAGTGATCTGTATCACAGACAGACTTTCACCACTGGAGGATATTGTGACTACCCTCCCGGCTTATACTGGTTTGGAGTCGGGGTAAGAGGCGGTAAATTTCAGATTCTCAGTTCTATCGATCCATACAATTCAAAGCAATCAGCGCACACCGAAGTATGTCGATGGTACCGCCGGGCGATGTGGAACCCAACATCAAACCACAAGGAACCATGACCATGGCATACACAATCCCCAAAACCGACAAAACTTGGCAACCCTGCTTACGCTGCGGCCGAAAAATGAAAATGCTGGACCATCGACGCGACCTTGCAACTTTTTTGGCTTATCGATCCGCTCAACGGCGAGGACTGAGGTGTATGAATTGCGGGCAAGCCACCTGTTTTAAATGCAGCGATAAAGGGTTCTGCTGCGCCTGCATGAGCAACGCTTGGGTTGCTTTGCCGTATTTGGAAGGTGAAACGGAATTTCGCATTCCTGCATGGCATAGGGAGTTCGAAAAAGAGGGGGTGCGCTATGATTGAAATAGGCCCCACCGTCCTTGAAACCATTATGTTGGTTTGCTTCGGCTGTAGTTGGCCGTTCGCTATCGCCAGAACGCTCCGGACCAAAACCGTAAAAGGCAAAAGCGTCGTTTTCATGATACTGATTTTTACAGGCTACATGGCCGGTATCATCTCCAAGTTGATCTTCCACTATGACCATGTCATCTGGCTCTATGTTGCCAACGGATCCATGGTGTTCACTGAGATTTGGCTATATTTCAAATATAACGGTTCTCAGCACCGGTGGGCGGCGTTCCCTCCACGGTTGAAAATACCATCCTTGCGCCACACTAAAATCATCATGGAGGGAGAAGTCTATGGAGACTAACCGAGGGGCAATAGGCTCAGTAACCTCTTCTGCGGAATGATCGTTTCTTGCGTTTTTTACCACCCGGATCCGCAGGTCTGACCGTGATGTTGTGGCCGTCTATCCGATTTCCGTTCAAGGCCTTTATGGCCTGATCAGCTTCTGAATTACTGGGCATTTCAACAAAACCAAATCCTTTGGGTCTTCCGGAATATCTGTCTTTAATCACTTTTACGCTTTCTACTTCGCCAAATTCGACAAACAAAGCCTTAAGGGTTTCTTCCGTGGTACTAAAGGATAGATTTCCAAGGTAGATGTTCATGCAAGCACCTTTCGCTCATTGTCCCGGCGTCATAAATAATGGAAGGCCTCAGATCCTGAACGCCAATGGGTTGAGGATGGTTACGCCGGGTGCCACTCACCCGGTTCAAACTATTGCGCTGTTAAACTGACGTGCTTTCGCAGATACGGTTGGTCACTGACAATTGTCGTTGTATTTAATGGAAATGTACACATCGCGTAAGATTCAGAAATGGAAAGCGCCTCACCCACAAAGGGTTATACGCGATGCAGAGAGTGAAAAACCCAAAATGGCAAAGGGCATCCCCTCCATGAATGGAAGGTACGCCCTTTTATTACTGATAAATTTTTCTTAGCTTACCGTGACATTTACAGCAGCAGGACCTTTTTGTCCTTGCTCGATGTCAAAGGTTACTTGGTCGCCTTCGTTAAGGCTTTTGAACCCGGTAGCATTGATTGCTGAATGGTGAACAAATACGTCAGGCCCGTCTTCCTGTTCGATGAATCCGAAGCCTTTTTGGTCGTTAAACCATTTGACTGTTCCGTTGGCCATGGTGACATCCTCCTTTCTATAGAATGCTCAAAATTTTAAACTGGAGGATGTAACACTCAAATGATTTGTTCCTTCAGAGAAAAACCGCTCCGTATGGTAGCCGGAGCCACGTTGAATTGTGCCTACTCTAACACCTCTGATTCCAAAATCAAGTAAATTGTTTTCCAAGGTAATTGGCCATGGGGGGATCTCATGGAACACAGCTGGACGATTTTGAAGGGTTATTCCGCCTATTGCTCTGGTTGATAAATTTTTGTAAGTTACACTCCATGAAAAATATACTTGCAATCGATATCGGCGCCGGCACCATGGACGTACTCTGTTACGATCCACAAGAGGAGATGCATTACAAGGCGGTGGTCAAATCCCCTGTCAGAACTTTGGGGGCAATGATTACGGAGACGACCGGTAATTTGTTGGTCACCGGCGTGGAAATGGGCGGAGGTCCGGTAACCGCAGCATTGATGGAGCGCGCCAAAACCGCAAAGGTTGTAATTTCACCGAGCGCGGCCGCCACCCTGCACCACGATCCTGCCCGGGTCAAAGCCATGGGGATTGAGATCGTCCCCGATAAAAAGATCGACATCTTGATGGATGATCCTGCATACACCCGCGTGGCGTTACAGGATATCGATGCTGGACGCATCCAACAAATCGTTGAGGGATTTGGACTGCCTTTCGAATTTGAGGCCGTGACAGTTTGCGCCCAGGACCATGGCACAGCCCCCCCAGGAGTGTCGCACCTGGATTTCCGCCACAATTTGTATAAGGAACGGCTCGATCAACATCCCTATCCCCACACCCTGATGTTTACCCCGGATACGCTTCCAAATGAATTCAATAGATTGAAGGCCATTGCCGAGACCGCAGCACGGCTCCCAACCCAAAAGGTCTTTGTTATGGACAGCGGCATGGCAGCAATATTGGGCTCATCTTTGGACCCCTTGGCGAGATCCAAAAAAACGATAATGGTACTGGACGTCGCGACCTCTCACACTGTGGGAGCAGTGCTGACCAATGGGATGCTGCAGGCCAGTTTTGAGTACCACACCCATGACATCACCTTGAAACGCCTTGAGCAGTTGATGAAAGATTTACCGGAAGGGAAATTGAGTCATGCGCAAATTCTCACCGAAGGCGGCCATGGCGCCTATCTAAAAGAGGCCCCAGGCGGTAATGCTGTTGAGGCCATCGTGGCCACCGGACCCAAACGCAGACTCCTCTCCGAATCCAACATACCGATCACCTGGGGTGCACCCTGGGGGGACAATATGATGACCGGATGCGTTGGAATGCTGGAAGCCATGTATCGCCGTCAAAAGAAAACACCGTTGGGATTATTCTAGTTGGCATTCAAACCCCTTAGATGGATCCTGTGGGCCACAATCGTTGTGACCCTGTTGCTGGCCGTACTCATCGCGACCGCTCCATATTTTCTGCCGACCTACGTGGAACGAAAATTGATCCCCGGGCTGGCCCGGGAATTTAACCTGTCCCCCACAGAGGTTCATGTAAAGCGCATAGGATGGTGGGGCACCGATATAGGCCCTATCCGCTTTTCTGCGAACAATTCTCCGGTCATCAAATTTACTCATCTCAAGGTGGACTATTCACCGTTATCTCTACTGCAAGGCGAAATACGAGGCATCGATTTAGGAGGCCTTGTTGTAGAAATCACCAAGACCTCAACAGGGGTATCCATCGCAGGGCTACCCCTGCCATCAAAAGCCACCCCGCCTGAAAGCGGTGGGGACACACTCCATATTCAAAATTTATTACCCATTGAACTGGGTCACTTTTCCATTTCTCAATCGCGCTTGGAGATCAACTGGAATAGTCATCGCTACACAATACCGTTTGAGCTCACGCTACAGACAAAACAGATACAGCAAGGCAACCTCACCGGTCATGCAAATATAGTGGTTGCCGGCAATCCCGTTATCCTCTCCGCATCTTTGGACCAAAAGACCAATAACGCCAAAATTACGTTGGATTTAAAAAAGTTATCATTGGATAGCCTGACCCAATTCGCCCACCTGCCCGAAACGCTGAAACTGAATGGAACGGCAGATTTCAACGGATGGGGAACATTTAACCTGGAGCCTTTCAACCTGAGCGGTGTATCAATCTCGGGCCAATTCCAAAACGCCCAAATTGCGTTCCCCAATGGCATATTGGAAAATAAAGCTGAAAATCGAGAATATTCGGAACCGATTTTATTTTCAGTAAAGGGGGAGAGCCTTTCCAGGCTGCAATGGAGCTTTGCACCGTTTCGTATTGGCAGCCAGGTGAATTTAGACGTTAATGGGCTAACGGGTAATGTATCATTCATCGATGGGAATTGGGTGATGGACGGCGACATCGCAATGTTGATCCCGCACCAGAAGATACTGGAAAATATTGATATAAAGAAAGATTTAAACATCAATGGGCAAGTGACGGCCAAAGGAACGGATTCGGAAAAAAGCATTGATTTCAAATTGCTCAGCCAATGGGGAAACTCACGAATCATGCCTATGGAAGGCCAAGATCTTACCAGTCAACATCACAGCATCGACATCAAAGGCCGTCTTCAAAACGGAAGCCTCACCACAAAAGGCGAGTTCACTGCCAAGGAGGTTGAACTCGTCCTGCCGGAAGGAAGGCTGAGCACCCCCAAGCTCACCATCGACAGCACTTTGACCCTTCATCCGACCCATTCCGGCGAATCGTCAACAATGACAGCGAATGTCACACTACCGGATATCAACTCAAATTTTGGTTCCACGGCCGCTGTTTTCCCTAATATCAGCGTAAAAGCGTCCGGTAAAAAGGAACCGCATCAAATGTGGCAATTCAACACCCGAACCCGTCTCTCAAAGGGTCGCATCACGAATTCACCCAACAGCTTGCAAGCAGTGAACCTTTCCATGGATTTGCCTTTGAGTTACCCAGACGCAGCTGCAACTCAGACCGGAAAATTTAAGATCGCCTCCATTCAATGGAAAAACAGACCCTTGGGAGGCATCACCGGTACGTTGAAACAAAGTCCCAAAGGCCTGGACATCGCTTTGCGCCACATTAGTAAACTTTTTCCAGGCATGCGCGTCATAGTTAACGGAGCTATTGAAAAAGGAGGCGTCAGCATTGACGCTGAAATTCCGCTACACCATCTGGACGGCGAATTCGATCTTGGCAAAATCGCCCCCGCTGCCGCCGGAATCCAGATAAATGGCCAGGTGGCCGGTTTCGCGAACCTGACAATAGACGGAACCGATACAGCGGGATCAGGACGATTCAGATTCAATCAGGGGCAACTCCGACAGGAAAGCAGGTCGCTCCTGTTGGACGGTATCAATATGGAAATCCAATTTAAAGACCTTCCGCAACTGATGACACCACCGCAACAGCGGCTGCATGTCGATCATCTATCGCTCGGTGATCTTGAGGCCAAGCACCTGGATGTCGACTTTCAAGTTGAAGGTCAAAAGGCATTACAGATCAATAAGGCCGAAATCAATTGGAGCCAGGGCACCATCAACACGTCATCCATTCGAATCACACCGGACATGGCCGCGTATAGTGTTACCCTGATATGCGAGGGACTGCATCTGGCCAATGTACTAGAGCAACTGGGGGCTACTGAGGCCAGTGGGGAAGGAACCGTCAGCGGACGCATCCCCATTCGCTGGTCCAAAGGGCACTTAAGTTTTGATAAAGGTTATCTCATATCAACACCAGGCCAAACAGGTACCCTTCAACTCACCGGAACAGAGAAGCTTCTTGTTGGCCTGCCGCCGGGCACGCCGCAACACACGCAACTGGATATTGCCACAGAAGCGCTAAAAGATTATATCTACAAATCAGCCAAGCTGAATCTCCAAAGCGAAGCGGATCATCTACTGCTTAAATTGCAGCTCGACGGCAAACCCAACAAATTGCTGCCATTTGCCTATGACCAGAATCTGGGGCAATTTAAGCGTGTTGCTGGAGAGGGACAAGCAGATTTTAAAGGGATCAGCATCGACCTCAACTTTAAAAGCCCGCTAAATGAGATCATTAACTATAAAGATCTTTTCCAACCGCAATAAAGGAGTTTTTAATTATGAGAAGAAAATTAACCGCCACCGTTTTGGTGCTCTCTTTATTCCTGTTCGGGGTGGGCTGTGCAACTCAGCATAAGGTGGAGACCGTACACAAAGTCGAGGTGGCCCCTATGCACATTACCATTGACGTGAACGTCAAGGTCGATAAAGCCCTCGATGATTTCTTCGGCGACCTGGATGCCGCTGAGGAACAAATGCAACAGCCTGCCGGAGATAAAAATCAATAAACCGTTTTGCCCGACAACAAAGGAGTCCTCATCATGAAACGTAATGCCACTATATTCATCATCGTTCTGCTGGCCACCGGCCTTTTACTCTCCACCGTGGGATCGGCATGGGCCCAAGGGATCAAAGCCCGTATGCGCGCCAGACTGCCCGAAATAACGGCCCTCAAAAGCAAAGGCATTGTAGGGGAAAACAACCAGGGATACCTCACCTTACTCAAAAAACCAGCCGGCGCCAAAGCCACCGTTACGGCCGAAAATAAAGACCGACGCGCCATCTACACGGCCATCGCCAAGAAGCAGGGCACCACTCCGGAGCTCGTGGGTCAACGCCGTGCCCTTCAAATCGCAAATAAAGCAAACCCTGGCACGATGATACAAGGTAAAGACGGGAAGTGGCGAAAGAAATAATTCTTATGAGGCCGGAAGATTCGGCTTTGGAGAAAACCCCTGGTAAAGGGAGTGAGTTGAACCGCAGGATCGCTCGCCCTTTAATCCGACAGCGTTAAACGATGGTGCTTAGCGATCTCATCGGCGTGGGAGGAATTGACACCGGCTTCGCCGGCGAACCGCGGCCATTGTTTCACAGCGTCGATTACCTGGTCCAGGATCAAATGGGGCCTTGAAATACCGATGGCATCTCCCACCCCTAGCAAGTCCGATGAACTGAAATTATCCCCTTTTCCATTGATGCTCATCTGGTGCTGGTGGGTCCATTGACCGGCTGGATTGTGGGCATATATCACATCGTAGGCCGGTGATAACTTCCAACGGCCTTCCGTATTCATTAGAAATGCGATATTTTTTGTGTGATCATCCTGATTACGTGCGATGACGTTGAAGAGCATGCGCCGATATTGTTGTGTGGCATCGGCATGGCTGATCCTCAATCGGCGCATGACTGCAAAGGCTTGCTCGTAGGCGTAAACTCCCGGGCTGTTGAAGTCATAATGGGCCAACCCGCAAAGGGACTGCATGTGGATCTTACGACCATTGTGGCGGTCAAATCGCCGGGTCATAAAATGCGCCCGACCGTTTTCTTCCAACAAGCGACACGGCATCATGGAAATACCGGCAGCTAGGGCCATGAGATGGTATGCATACTCTATACGCCCGAACCCTTTGGGTTCACCTAATTCCAGGTCGCTGACACCATCAAATTTGAGCACCCAGTAGTCAAACCCGACCGGCACATCCGCCTGACCGGAAATCACCTTTCCCTGACGGTTCATGGCAATGACCGCCTTGGGACGCGCCCCGCCGGCTGAGGTCCCCACCCGCAGGATATCAATTATGGCTTCAGCGTTTTGCTTTTCGGATGCGCCCAGGTCCACATCGAGTCGCATGCGCTGATCCATGATGCTCTGCGCCAGATTGACCAACTCGGCGATCTCCAAGGCCACTGGCCGGTCAATTTGGCGGTGAATGGCCGGTGCAAACTCTAAAGCTCCCATGCCGCGCCGACCGGTATAACAAAGCCGCTCCACAGGACTGAAGTCGTCCGGATCTCGTCCATTGCGGGCCAGCCACGCTTCGATAACACTATTGCCGAATTTGTCCGGCAGGGAATCGGCCAGCAAACCGGGCAGCCCCAGATAGGTATCCGGATTTAAACCTGGAAATGCAAACATCCCATCACCTCTGCGGGCCGCTTCCAGCCCCATGTGGACAGGAGAGATATCCAGACCTTTTTTCAAAAAAGCCGGCTCGAATTCGAACACCGCCCAGCGGCGATCTGCCAGCCAAGAGACTGCGCCGACATCATCACCCCATAATTTGACAATGGCGGTATCGACTTTGTCTACCATGACAACTTGTCCTTCTGATGTCCCCGCGCTCTCATGCCGGTGGCCCTCTGACGCTGACGACCGTGTTTTTTTGCCAATTGCAGGGGACTGATGGTAATTTCGGGAACCAACATGTCCACCCCCTCCAAGGCGCCCAATTCGCGTAATACAGCGATAAGGGTGGTCAACTTCGCTTTGCCGGACTCCAGCGCCTTGATAGCATTGAGGGACAGCACCGTTGCGTCGGCCACCTGCCGCTGGGTCAGGTTTTTGCGAAGCCGCAGGGATTTCACCCGCCTTCCCAATTCTGAAGCAACGCCTTGATCCGTCATTGAATAAAAATCCATTAGAGCCTCTTTTAGATCTATTATTGGATATTATTTTAGTTAAAGATCTATTTTAAAGCTATTAAAATACAGTGTATGGATTATGTCAACAACTTTATAGATACTTATTTAGGGCTATTAATAGCAATGAGTTCAATTAATGGCCTTTTTTTAATCTTTTATAATAGAAACACTATTCATTGGCATGGCTATACTGTATCACATGGGATCATAGCGTATAATCCTTGCGGCGTTTGAAAGGATTCCAGACTAAGAAGCGTTGGTCATATCGGTGGACATTTGAAAATGACCACACGATTTTAGGCAGGGTGGGGATACAGGCAAGGCCAAGGTTCAGCCTTGCCCTCTCATCTTCAAAACCAATTGAATGAAAGAAATTACTTCACAGCCTCTTTGAGGGCTTTGCCTGCCGTGAACTTTGGCACTCTACCAGCCGGAATATGGATAGGGGCCCCGGTCTGCGGGTTTCGTCCTGTGCGCGCCTTACGCTCGCTGACCCGAAAACTGCCGAACCCTGAAATCTGGACTGCGTCATTGTTCGCCAATGCCTCGGTAATGGAGCCCAACACGCAGTCAACAGCCTCTTTAGCCTGCTTTTGGGTACCGAGAATGGACGCAAGTTCATTCACCAAATCCGTCTTGTTCATTACTGCCTCCTTCTTTTTATGAATATAGAAATAGTGAAGATCTGTAGATGGGTGCTGGGACCATACATTCGTGCCCTGAATTGTACAAGCTAAAATCGGCCTTTTGTTTTGACACAGCGCCATTTTCTCAATATAGGAGCGGGATTGGAACGAATCAGGCGAGCCATGGTTCCATTTAACATCCTATTAACAAAACAAATCACCTCACACACCGTCATATGAACCACCTTAAAAAAAAATTACATCGAATCAGTCAAAGATGGATATCTGATGGCCTTCCACCGTACCAGCAGTTAATAAGTACCGCTGATGAACTGTCTGAATGGAAAAGAGATCATCACGTCAACGGAATTTGGCCCAAACGCCCATTGATGATATCCGCCACTCTAGACGACGGCATCGGTCAAGGGATAAGCACCATCGAACGCTATGCGGCCATTGTCGGCCTCGAAGTCAACCATCTGGGATTGCTACAGAAACCAACAACCATCATTGAAGAATGCCGACGCTGCCAGCCGGATCTTCTTGGTTTAACCATACTTCAATTGGATACTGAAGATGATTTGGCCCAGGTAGGCCACAACCTGCCGGCAAAGACATGTTTGATCGCCGGCGGGCCGGTTTTTAGATTCGATCCGGACATGGCAAGGCGCTGCGGAGTGAATTACACCGCCACCAATTTGGCCTATTTTGTGCGGTATTTGCTCACCTGGACACCCGCAACAAAAGGCAATAAAGCCTAAATCCCACCAGGTATGAGCTGCCTGAGCTGCAACAACGAATGAGATTTCACCTCTAAAGCTCATGTCCCCAGATTGCCCCTTGTCGCAGTAACAACTAAGGCAAAATTTGCGATTTCGTCTCAACAGTGGTATATTTACTGGGTTACGAATCATGATGCTGGACTCAAATTGGTCCTGTCCATATAGATGCAAGCTATTTAAAAGGTCTCTGAGTCAACGACCACCCGCGAGAAGGCTGGCTTGGTTTGTTTGCAGCACCGCACGCCTTGTACGCGGAAAAAACAACCTAAATGCACGTCAGTGCTGTTAATATTGAGGTTTCAACCGGGTGCTGAGCACCGGGTTTGAAAACAACCAAAAAATAAGTTCAGGAAGCGGCATGCCCGGGCGATAAGTTAAATGATAGAAAAACCTTATTCGAAGGACTAAGCGGTTGAGACCAGGCCAGAGACCGTTGAAATTTGGATTACTTTAGCAGCATCCCCGTAGCGATTGAAATGTGATTTCAGAGATGGACGCCCAGCTCAAAACGACATCTAATTCATCAAGGGTAAATGCCGAACGCCAGTCAGAGCATATTCAGGCGGAGTTGATCCATCTCATCTATAAGCAATCCCATATCGGGATTATCATTACGGTGATCAATGCAGCGGCACTCACCTACCTGCTTTGGCATCAAGTACCGAGTCAAATGCTCTATCTCTGGCTCGGCAGCCTCTTATCGGTCACTGCACTTCGCGCACTCTTAGTCCAACAATACCACCACCGAAAGGTTCCATCCCACAAATCCAAACGCTGGGGACGCTTCAATATGGCTGGACTGGCCGTGACAGGCGCTTTGTGGGGCGCTACCATGATCGTCCTGTTCCCATCAGACTCGTTGACGCACCAGCTCTGCATCGCTTTGCTATTATGCGGCCTTATTGCAACGGCCATCAGTCTATATGCGGTGATACCCGGTGCCGTGGCGGTTTTTTCGCTCCCCATTTTTCTGGCCTGGATCATCCGTTTTCTCACTTTCAAAGATCCCATTCATATCGTAATCGCCGGAATGGCCATATTATATATGGTGATCACGGTTTTAACGTGCCGTCGCATTGCCCAGGTACGGCGACAATTGCTCCTGACGCGATTCACCCTGGCCAATCGCGTCACTGAGAGATCCCATGCACTGAAAGAAACCAACGCCTACCTACAAACCGAGATCAGGGAACGCAAAAAGATCGAAGAGCGACTGCGCCAGGAAAGAGATCGTCTGGAAATTATCACCACCACCATTGGTGCCGGGCTGGCTGTTATCTCAAAAAAATATCGGACGCTGTGGTCCAACCGAATCTTTGAAGATATTTTCGGGAAAAACGTCGGTAAAGCTTGCTACCAAACCCAATATCAACGCGACGAAGTGTGTGAAGAGTGTGGCGCCCGCATGGTTTTTGAGCGAGGCTTCGAAAAAGTGGTGCACGAACGTAAATGCAATGGCCCGGATGGAAAACCGGTTTGGTATCAAATCATTACGACACCGATTCGCAATACCGAAGGACGAATTCGAGCGGCACTGGAGTTGGTACTTCCCATCACCGAGATAAAAGAGGCTGAAGCCTCCCAACTGCGTATGACCGAAAAATTAGAAGAGGCGCGGAAAACCGAGGCCATCGCAACTTTGGCCGGCGGCATTGCGCATCAATTCAACAATGCGTTGGCAGTGATCGCGGGCAACGTGGAACTTTTGGTATATGATCACAAGGACACCCCCCAAATAAACACCTACACAACCCCCATTCTCAACGCCTCCAAAAAAATGACGGAGCTCACCAGCCAATTGTTGGCCTATGCCAAAGGGGGGAAGTACAAAGAACAACCTACCGATCTGGGGGAAGTGGTCGAAGCAACCCTATCCTTTATTAAACATACCATCCCGAAAACCATATCACTTGATATGGAGCTGCATTCAGATCTTCCCAAAGTAAAAATCGACACCACCCAAATCCAAATGGTCGTCTCATCCATTGTCTCCAACGCCGTAGAAGCAACGGAGCACAGCGGTCATATCAAGATTTTGTGTAAATCCGTGATTGTCGATGCAGACAACAAATCCAAGCACCATAATATCCCATCGGGCCGGTATATTACCCTGGTGACCGCGGATAACGGCATGGGCATGGATGATGAGACCCAAAAACGTATCTTCGAGCCGTTTTTTACCACCAAGTTCGAAGGACGCGGCTTGGGCATGGCAGCTGTCTACGGCATTATCAAAAATCACAGCGGCCATATCCATGTTACTTCGCAACAGGAAAAAGGGACCGAAGTCAGCATCTACCTGCCGGCCTTGGAAGAGTTTATAGAACCTCTGGCCGATGCCAATGACCAACCCGTTCAAGGCAGCGGCACCATTTTGGTGGTAGAAGACGATGTGGCCATCATCGATGTCAATCGAGTCTGGCTCAAACGTATCGGCTACAATGTCATCATCGCAACTACGGCCCACGAAGCCATCGAGATTATCTGCCATACCAAGATGCAATTCGATGTCGTACTGCTGGATTTGGTGTTGCCGGACATGGATGGCGCCGCGCTCTATCCCTTGATTCAAGAGCATCGCCCGCTGGCAAAAGTTATTGTCTGTAGCGGATATGATCAGGATGGCTCGACCCAGGAGTTGTTGGACGCCGGCGCCGACGGTTTCTTACAGAAACCATTCACCTTGAGCCAGTTGAGTAAGAAAATCAACCAGGTACTCCCCTCGGAACCATCCGAAAGATCCACATCTCAGATAAACTAGTCTACACCTGATTTCCTGATTAAGATAAAAGCAGAGTAAATATCTATCCCCTGGGGCACCGGTTTCAGACCTTCTCCATATAGTACATCTGGACACCCGGCGATTGCGCTTGTCGGTCGGGGTAAAGATCTTGGTCGCATGGCAAAAATCCCAGCTTTTCATATAACTTCTTCAGGGCGGGGTTGTTGGTCAATGAAATAAAGCGTGTAAAGCCCTGCAGCCTGGCGCACTCAATAAAGGCTTTCACCGTAAATACACCCACCCGCTGGTTTCGAAATTTGGTGGAAATTGCAAGGGCCGCTATCTCCGCCGTATCCTCGTCGATCCTTATTTTCTCCACGCAGCCCACGGGAATACCATCGATGGAGGTCACATAGAAGTTCTTCCAGTGTGCTCCCAGATATGCATCGTTTCGGGGCTTAATGTACCCCCTGTGTTTGTAGAGTTTTAAAATTCCCTTGATGAGCTTCACATCCGCTTCTGTTTCAATGGGGGTGAATTGCTCCACGAAGTTATTGGCGATCAAACTGCCGTGGCCCTCTATGGTGAACAGCTCATATTTGATAGCGTTTTTACCGGCCGGCACGATATAAACACGGTCATAGTGGCCACTGTCTATTTTCTTGCAGATCCTTTCCAGCACACTTTTAAAATTGACATTGGCAATATCTTCGCCCCAGGCGGCAAAACTCTGCCGTACGCCCGGGGTGGTCAGCGCGTTAATTACCCGCCCCTTCTGATCCAGCAGGGGTTTTCGCTCCAGAAATATAAGTTTATGCACCTGATCTTCGTTATCCAGAACATGATTGTAGAAATCAATTTCAGGCAGCAGCTTTACAATGCGTGTTTCCGGAAGACGCTCCTGTAACCGGCGAAAATATTTTTGATTGGCGAAGCGATTGGATATGTTGTGATAGAGGACCGTTTGAATCCCCTGGCGATTAAGAAATTTCAGATCACCAACCACAGCGGAGAAATGGTCGCGCAGAATACCCTCCCGGCAAGCGACACATACCGTCTTGCCGGTTAGGGCACGTGTATATTCCTCGATGTACAGTTGTGGCATGGCAACCTTTTCATAACCGTCTCAATGTTGTGAACACCTCTATCGAATGGTGATATGTGATTTGTGATGGTAACAAAAAGGTATTGAGACCGCAAGGTTGCAAACGTTGTGCCCTTTTCCATTGCAAAGTGGACGAGCTTTTGAGACCAACTGACAGTTTCTCTTTAGGCGGCCGCGGGCACGGCATTCCTGTATCGGCAAAAATTAGATTAGAGAATTTAAATAGTCTAGCAAACGAAACATCATCTTATGGGAATCTTCAAAAAATGCATGTGCAGATAAGATCTGTTCTGGCGTCGAGACGAATTCATCATGTTTCAAATCGTCTGAGCAATTTTCAATAAGTGCTGCTGCACCGGTTCGGGTAACCTCCATATGGAACTGTAGCCCGACCACACGATCTTTATAGATAAAGCCTTGACTACGGCAGGCGCTGCTAGTGACCAGAAGCCGGGCCCCGTCAGGAATGTCAAATGTATCCCCGTGCCAGTGAAAAGCTTCCCACTGTGGATCTAATACTCCGGCGATGGGATGGTCAAGAATACCGCCATGGAGATAGACAGGATACCAGCCGATTTCCCTATAGGCGTTGGCCCTCACCCCCGCCCCCAGCACATCAGCAATCAACTGTGCGCCCAGGCAGATACCCAACACCACTTTGCCAGTTTCTATGGCACCCAAAATAGCTTGCTTCTCGGACGACAACCACGGGTGCTTATCTTCATCGTAAACGCCCATGGGGCCGCCCATGACGATCAGCCAATCAATATCATCCGGCATGGCGATGGTTGGACTATGGTGAAATTGGGTGGATGAAACATCAAATCCGTTTTTCAACGCCCAATCTTCGATGATGCCCAGATTTTCAAAGGAGACATGCTGGAAATAATGCAGCTTTTTCATGTTCGGATATCCTGGTGAATGGATTGTGATTGATCATGGACGCTTGGAAAACCGGAAAACACCCATACAATGAAAATATAGCAAAATTACTGCCAAATTTCACGACAGACGCTGGTGGTGGTAAGACACTGGAATAATATCACCTTATGGGAAGTGAGACATTGTCCAAGAGAACCTGAACAGGCAAAACAAATAACATTTATGTCACATCGCTCCCGAATTTATGACAAAAATGTGTGAATGATCATCCGGAGGCAGGGAGATTGGATTTGCAACCATAGGATTGGCGTTTCTGAAAACGATTGGACTAGGTGCTTT
>JAAUYD010045508.1_pt1 | contig 17209 bp, 23 predicted proteins | sample 7278101 | NCBI WGS metagenome assembly JAAUYD01 (sample SAMN14350128, study PRJNA611818) | marine sediment metagenome | isolation source: surface marine sediment (0.6m) | place: French Polynesia: Moorea | collected 2018-08 | reverse complement strand
GGATCCCTGAACAGTTACTATTCCTTGTCATCCCTACTTCAGTTCTCAGCAGTATACGCCCTCGTATTGGGGATGTTAATCACTTATTTAATGTTAGTAAAAAAATGAAGAAAACTGTTATAGTCACCGGGGCTGCAGGTAATCTTGGAAAAGATATCACGGCAAATCTATTGAAAGATGGGTATGCTGTGGAAGCGATTGTTGGTCCAAAAGATGATACCAAATTCATCGACCACATCCAACTTAAAGCACATAAAATCAATCTGCTTAATAGCGATGAAACCCTTGATTTCATAAATAGCGTTGTAGCGAATCAATCAAAAAACGTCGTTGCAGTAATATGCTTGGTTGGAGGATTCATCAAGGGGGACATTTCAAGGACAATGGTAGAAGACATTCAAAAAATGTTTGATCTGAACTTTAAGACTGTCTACAATGTGACCAAGCCATTAATTGACTCATGTAAGAAGGAAAATAAACCGTTACAAATAATATTCATAGGATCTCGCCCAGGGATTCATTCGGAGGAGGGCAAAGAACTGGTAGCCTATGGCCTTTCGAAATCACTGATTTTCAGGTTGGCAGAGTATATTGATGAAGATGCCAATACCACTGGAATCAATGCTTCAGTAATAGTTCCAAGTACCTTGGACACCCCCGGAACCCGGAGTGCAATGCCGGAGGCTGACCCCAATCAATGGGTTCCGGTTGATGAGGTCTCAAATACCATTGCCTTCATTTTATCCGATAGCGGCAAGATGATGCGAAATACAGTCTACAAATTATACAACAAAGCCTAATTATGTCAGGATATATAAAAAAAATACATGTGGATTTTTTGAAAATTGATACCCCCCAAATGATTGAGGTGGATAGATTAATGATGGAAGAATACCACATCGAGCTGATTCAAATGATGGAAAATGCTGGTAGATGTCTAGCTATTTTAACCAAAGAGCGATTTTTTGACGGTGATGTCCAAGGGAAAAGGATTGGCGTTATGGCAGGCCCTGGAGGCAATGGTGGTGGAGCTATGGTTGCAGCTCGAAGGTTGCACGGTTGGGGTGCCCATGTGCGAATCTTTACGAGTGCTGAAGAAGAAAAATTTACGCCCATCCCTTTGCACCAGTTAAGAATATTGAAACGGATGGGAGTAGCCATCGAAATAGGAGATAAAATGCCTTCCACGAATCAATTTGACGCCATCATCGATGGTATCATTGGGTATAGCCTTAATGGCAATCCATATGGAACAGCTGCGGGAATGATTGAGTGGGCCAATGCACAAAAGGTGCCTATAGTCTCTTTGGACACCCCATCCGGTCTTGACCTAACAACAGGTACTTTGTACAAGCCTATTATAAATGCAAATGCAACATTGACGTTGGCGATGCCCAAAATTGGTTTATTTGAGCAGGCTGCAAAATATGCTGTAGGTGAACTTTACCTAGGTGATATCAGTGTGCCACAAGAACTCTACCAAGAGGAAACACTTGGCTTATTGGCTGCAAACATATTTAGATATAGCGATGTGGTGCGCATAGAATAATCAAAATTGTGAACGATGGGAACCAAAAACACCATGGTCGTATTTGCGACCTCAAATGAAAATCTTTACGACAAGAAGTTTTTTGAGCCTTTAGGGCCCAACAACGAAATCTTATTGGATTACAATCTTTACAACGCCATAGAAGCCGGTTTCAATAAAATAATACTGGTAGTGGCTGAAAATATGAAGGGTTTTCTACAAAGGGAAACGGTAAGAAAGTTCAAGAATAGGGTTGAAGTACATTGTGTCAGTAGAGAAAGGCAATCCCATCTCAGTTTATTTAATAATAGTGATTACAAATTTTTAAGCCCAAATGCGTACGCGCTCTGGAAAAGTAGAAAGCATCTTAATCGCCCATTTTTAGTCATTGATGGGCGGTTTTATCATGGCAAGAATCTTTATAGAAATGCCCTAAAGTTCATGAACAGGGGAAAAGAGGACGCAGCGGTGATCAATTATCCCTTAAAGAAGACCTTATCCAGTTTTGGTGGTGTCGATCGCTGTGTCTGTGTTCTGAATGAAAAATCCAATTTGATCAAACAGCTTTTTGAAATCAAAAACATTCGAAGAATAAACACCAATATTAGTTGTGAGGATAATGGCTTGGTGCAATTGTCTGAAGACACACCTGCGACGACCGGGGTTTATATACTTAACAAAGAATATTTTAGAGCTTATCGGGAACTTTTAAAAGTAAAAAAGGGGAACGGTGTAAGGATTACCATTCCCGCTCTTATAAATTTTACCATTCAAAAGGAAATATCAAAAGTGACAGCCCTTAACATCAACTGTGACTGGTTTAGCATTAGTTATAAACCCGAAAGGGTTATGGCCATTTCGAAGATTCTAGAATTGATCAAAAGAAATGAACACCCCAAAATTTTATACCATCAGAAAGTAAAAAACCCGCTTTTCAAGGGGATGAGGATAAAAGGTTTGAAACAATTAATACCCTCATGGGCATATGCTTAATTAACAATTTACCATAATGGAAAAAATGACACACATCGCGGCCCAGTATTTAGCTGCTGCTGGTATAAGCTTTTTGAAAGCCGAAAAAGATGACAGCCACACAAATTTGCAATTCGTGGTAGGTAATCGAAGCTTGCATTCCAGACCACTAAGCGAAAATGGGGACACCATTTCCTTTAACTATGATACTTACGCTTTGGAATGGCATTCTGTCAAAGGCAGTAATTCCATTTCACTCGAAGGGAAAAGACATGATGAGGTTCTAAAGTGGATATCCAAAATGGTCGTTTGGAGCGGATTAAAGAAAAACTTTCATTACAAATTCCATTACGAAGCTCCATATAAAATAACTGACAATTTTCAATTTGCGGTCAATTGGGAAAAACTGGGGGAACTATCAAGGATTCGTGTGTTGGCTCAAAATGTTGTCGAATCCTTTATAATAAGACAAAACCTTGATTCTGAGGTTCGCGTTTGGCCGCACCATTTTGATACTGGGGCCTATTCATTGATTGACAATAATCCAAAACTTGCCGTTGGATTGGGTTTGGCCATTCCAGACACCTTATGTCAAGAGTTCTATTTCTATATCAGCGTCTATGATGGTCATATAAGTATGGATACCTCAAACCTCCTGCCATTGAACCATGGCATTTGGAAAAATAATGGTTTCAAAGGGGCAATATTGCCTGCTTCCGAAACTACGGCAGTACAGGTTGAACAATTCTTTGACCAAGCCCTAAACATGTACAAATTGGCCTATGCTCAAGAAATCTAATGAAACTGAAAACATCATTCCATGGAAATCACTACTGAATTTTGGTATTTACTTCCCATAGCCATAGCAATTGCAACGGTATCAATGTCTTCGGGTGTTGGTGGTGCCGTTTTTTTCTCTCCATTATTCATTATTGGTCTTGGGTTAGATTCCAAAATTGCCATAGGAGCGGCATTAATGACTGAACTATTTGGTTTTGCATCAGGATTATTTGCTTACATGCGCGCCAAGCTTATTGATTACAAACTAGGCTTGACCCTTTTATTGTTTTCCATTCCATTTGCAATTTTAGGAACCCTCTACGGAAGACTAATACCTGATATTATTTTAAAAACAATTTTTGCAGTTGGAATCATTTTCATCGGTTATCAATTATTCGTTTCATGGCGTCAGGAAGAAAAAGAAAAGCGCAATGCCTTAAACAAGAAGGAATTTGAGAAAACATTCCAAAGCGAATTAGTGGATAGAGAAGGCCATGTGTTCAGATATACTGTGTGCAATAAGAACATGGGCAGGATGTTTTCAGCAATTGGAGGGGCATTTGTTGGAATGATTTCAGTAGGTCTAGCCGAACTTCAGGAGTATCATTTGGTAGCCAAATGTAAAATTCCCACCAAAGTTGCTGTAGCAACCTCAATTTTTGTTGTAGTAATAACTGTTTTGGTGGCCTCAGTAGGACATTTTTATGAATTTGTCCAGGAAGGGGGGGGTGTCCTTAGTCAGGTGCTCAATATCATCGTATATACCATACCAGGTGTAATTATCGGAGGACAGTTAGGGCCATTGCTTCAAAAAAAGGTGCCTCCGGATGTTATGAAGGTTAGCATATCCTTACTGTTCATAGGGGTTGGGGTTTTTATGCTTTATTCACTGATTTAAGGTAAAAAGGCTATGGGCAAATTGGAAGAAATCTTCGCAATGGTGAGTTCAGTAATCGATGTTTTGGGAATCCTCATTTTATTATTAGGACTTGTTCGATTGATTTACAAATACCTCATCTCCGAAATAAAACATTTTACAGTATTTGATTTTAGAAAAATTCAACGAATACGTTGTGAAATGGCAAGCTATATTCTATTGGCTTTGGATTTTTTGATTGCCTCGGATATTATACAGACCATGATACAGACCGAAATACAAAAAATCATCCAATTAGGTGTGTTGATCATCCTAAGAACTGGTATCGCCTACTTTTTGGGAAAAGAAATCAATGAAATTGAAAACCACACCAATCAAGGCAAAGTGCAATGAATAGGATAGCAATAACGATATCAGCACTCTTTGGGTTTCTTATTGGTTCTGCGCAGCATTTTGCGGATAATGAATTAACCCATCATTCCAACCTTACAGAGAACTCAATTAGTATTGGCTTGGGTATCCCGTATTCCTTTGAGATAAATACGGTTGGAGCCAATATAAGGGCGTACTATAACATAGGGGAAAGCATCTGCTTTGGAACTGAGTTTTCTTTTTTTAAAAATGGGGAATATCAAATTGTTGACTTTGATTTCATTGGACATTACATTTTTGAAACAAGGTGGGTTGGAATATACCCGTTAATTGGCGCCAACTTCACAATTGAGCGAATGGAGCACAGTTCGGGGCTGAATAATGAAACGAATGAATCCCTTGGAATTGTTTTTGGTGCAGGACTTCATAGAAACTTTAAAAAGATAACGCTCTTCACCGAGTACTCCAGGGTTGAACTGGGTATTGAAGACCAGTTTTTTACTGTGGGTGTTATGTACACCTTTAAATAAGGGGATTTTATGAACAGAGAAAAAGGAATGGACGATAAAGAGTCTGAATTGAAACAATTGATTATGGATGGTAAAGAACAAAAAAAAGCAGAAGACAAAATGCTCAGGGAAGAATTGGGCATAGACAAGGAGGGACTGAAAAAGTTGAAAAAAAAGTTGACCAAGATAGAACCTCGCTCGGAACGGGGTGCAGAAACACTTTTTCGATTGGTTTCAAAGAACCAGTACACCTTAAATGTCATGATTGATAGAAAATCAAACATTATGATTTCCATCAATGCCATAATCCTGTCCATAATCATCGGTACCGTTTTAAGCCAATTGGATAGAGACCCCCACCTCATCTATCCAGCAGCAATGATGATGTTGACCAATCTTATTTCCATAGGCTATGCCGTATTCGCAACTAGGCCCGAACTGGAACATGGTGGCCGGGAGACCAATAATCTGATGTTTTATGGCAATTTTCATGACATGGAGGAATCGGAATACACCCATGAAATAGTTGAGATGATATACAAGGGTGATGAACTCTACCGATTGATTGCCAAGGATACCTACCACTTGGGGAGAGCGGTCAAAAGAAAATTTGGATTACTTAGAAAATCATTTAACGTCTTCTTAATGGGCATCATTATTTCCGTAATGGGGTTTATCATTTGCCATCTGTTTTTTGCATAACAAAATTTTATTGACCATGAATTTAATTGAGAACATAAGAAAAGCATTAGAGCACAATTCAACTGTTGGGACTCCGGAGCGCTATTGCCCAAATTGCTGGGGCAGACAAGAGTATGGAGGGCATCTTTTTGAGACCATCCACAAAGAAAAAATCGATTTGAGCAACCTAAATGAGAAGAAGGGTTGGATACAGGAATACGCCGCCAAACACCTCAGCTCTATCAAACTACAAAAAAGTGGGGACAACTATGTCTGTCAAAAATGTACACTGCAATTAAGAATACCACAAAGTGGAACAAAACCAACTAAAACTGAATTTTAATGAATCCGAACCTAAGCATCCAACCCAAATATTGGATTTATCACCATTATGATTATTTATTAAACTACGCTCTTGCCAGAGTCCCAAAAAATATATCGGAGGATTTGATACAAGACACCTATTTGGCCGGTTTGAAAAACCTTCCAGAGTTTAGATATGAGTCAAAGGAACGGACTTGGCTCACAGCTATTTTAAATCACAAAATAATCGACTATTACAGAAGTACCAAAACAAAAAAGGCCCAGACCAATCTGCAGACCCTAAAGGCTAGTGATATTGAGGAATTGTTCGGGTATTCATGGGAAACTATGATAATGTATGAAAACAAAACGGATGACCATCTTGCGATAAAGGAACTTAAAAAAGTGATTGCGAATGGCTTATCCAAATTAAGCCCACTTGAACGAAAAGTGATGACCTACACAATGCTTGGCCATGGTACAGATGAGATTTGTCAATCCCTAAAAATCAAGCGAAGCAATTGTTGGGTCAATTTAAGTAGGGCAAGAAAAAAAATGAAAATTTTTCTAGCTCAGAATTGGGAAACCTCAGAACTGTTAAAAACTACATAAGATGAGCAAGCAACTAAATGTAATTACGGACAAGCTATGTCAAAACGCACCCAGTAACTATCGGGATTTAAAGGTACTCTTTCTCAATTGTACTTTAAACCGAACACCTGTACTTTCCCATACGGAAGGGCTTATAAAAGTGGCCCAAAATATCTTTGAAAAAAGCGGCGCCAGTACCAAAATAATAAGACCTGTTGATTTTGAAATTCCTGCCGGTCTGGGCCTGGATATGTCAAAAACCCCCGAATGGGACAAGGATGACTGGCCTATCATACAAAAGGAGATTGATTCGTGCGACATCTTAGTTCTGTGCACATCCGTGTGGTTGGGTGAGAAGTCCTCGGTGTGCAATCGAACCTTGGAGCGTATGTACGGTTATACCCATCAGTTTAACAGTAAGGGACAATATCGGGATTATGGGAAAGTTGGAGCTACGCTCATTACGGGGAATGAAGATGGTGTAAAGCACTGTGCGATGAACATACTCTTCTCTTTGTCGCATATTGGTTATACAATTCCCCCACAAGCCGATGCAGGATGGATGGGTGAAGCAGGGCCAGGACCATCCTATAGGGATGAAGGCTCTGGTGGACCGGAAAACGATTTCACAAATCGAAACACTACATTTCTTGTTTGGAATTGCCTTCATTTGGCACGTATGCTTAAAGATAATGACGGCGTTCCAGCTTATGGAAATTTACCCGACGAATGGGATGCAGGCTGCAAAGCTGGATTTGATAGCCCGGAACATAAGCGCTAGTTATTGTTAACTTAGTGGTTAAACCACCATAGGTCCCGTCATAGAGAATGCTATAAAAATCCTCCGACCTATAGTATTGGTCAATTTCCTTATCAAATCCAAATTTCGCCGAATTTGCTCAGTCTTGTGAGGCTAAAGACTGAGCGCGATAAAAGAAAAGACCTGAAAGTGGCCATGGCAAAGTTATTTGATGTTGAGAGGCCAGCATTATTGGAAATAATCTCAGATATCAATCTAATATGAGTATCAGTTTGATAACATGGTATTTAAGTAATTACAAGACCATAGGACCAAATTAGAATCCAATTTTTTTATTTGCGGCAATAGGGGTTAAGTTTCATACGACAGGGCCCAATATATTTACCGTTAATTCGGCCTCCAGTTAAGAATAACCCTTCTGGTAGTGTTTAGCTCATTTAGCCTAACCTCCATTTTTTCGCCTCCATCAACTGTAAATTTTGGAAAAACGTAGACTATTCTTCCACTGTTGTGGGGTAAAATATGTACTGGCTTATTATGAACATAAACAGGTTTTATTGGAATTTCTTGATGGGAGGCATTTCGCTTTGAATTGCCGTTGACTTTAGAAATGCTTAAATGACCAAAATCGAAACGTATCCCGGATTTATTTTTGACTTCAAACTGTAGAAATACGTGATCTCCTTGATATTTAAAGTTTTTGAGACTTAGCTTAATGTCGGCCTCATTTTTTCCGATACTCTTTTCTTCCGGAAGTTTCAGCAGGGATTCACAGGATCTGTAGAGCCTACTTATGGCATCATTGGCCAAAATGACCGTATCGCGGCTTTCCCCTTTTTGAATCACTTCCTTTAGCTTTCTTTTGGAATCCCCGATGCTTTCTTGAATGGATATGAAACGATTGGGATTATCAATTTGCTCAGCATATTTTAGGATAAAGGAGTACACTTTTCCATCTGTGGTAATCACCAATAGATTACTGGGGTTCCCTTTTACGGCTTTCAACAGTCCCAAGTTTTGTTCTTTTTCGCGATTGTAGGTGAACACAAAATGTTCCGAACCTGTAATGCCCTGCTTTATATCAGATGGAAAAAATAGGGCCATTGTCATTTTCTCATTGGCATAGATCGTGTCCAATGTTTTTGTGGTATTTGCGTGGACCGGATAGCATAAACCCAAGCCCAACATGATTAGAAACTTTCTCATATCCTATGTTTTTATCGTCCTGTATCGACTTTTACGATTAATTTATAATTGGAGTTCACAGTCACTTTTACCTGTCGGTTAGTGCCCTGGAACAGTCTTTTGATCCCCGTGACCTGTGGTACACCGGGCACATTGATATCATTGGCCACATCTCCCAGTACTTGCTGCCGTAGCTCTTCCCGAAAACTGTTTTTGATATAGATTCCCTCCAACCTGTCCCTAAAGTCATACGCCTTAAATGACAACGAAAGGTTACCAATGTTTTCTATTTGCAACAGCACCCGATTGGGTTTAAAACCGACAATTCCGAAAAGGGTGGTGTTCTTTGGTAGCAATACGCCTCCAATAGAAACATTGTGCAGCGTTCGCATTTCCAATCGATCATTGGCCTTGATGACCTGCTTCTTATCTATGATTACCTCTATGCTCGGTTCATCCACCGCTGCTTCGTCGGGCAATGGATTGGAAGCAAAAAATAGCTGCTGCTCCAACTCCAATGCCTTAGGGTCTTCTCTAACCAATAAGGGGCCTTCCTTTCCGTTTTTTTTGGTTCTGGGTGCCTGCACTTTGACTTCACTTTCCCTAATAGGTTTGGGATTCCGATAGGTTCCCATCGTATAGTTGATGCGGCTGTTGTTGTAGATACTGTCGACCATCCTCGCTTTTTCCTTTTCTAAAAAGAGCGGGTCAAAAACACCTGTGGAATCCAGGTATTTTTCATCATAGATGCTGGGAACGTTGGTTTGTCTTACTTCCTTTAAGTTGTCCACAGCTTCCATTCTGGAGGTATACTCCTCGGTGGGGTTTTCCAAAACGGGAACCTGGGTCTGTTGCAATTCTTCCTCTTGGGAATCGTCTCCGCCAAATGCCAAAAGCGCATAGGCTATCATAAAAATCACCACTGTGCCAATAACAGCAATGAATGTTATTTTTTTCTTATCCTGCTTCATACTCTTAAATTTTACTGTTGATGGTCCACCTTTTTTAAGGTGTTCTCGAAATAATCCGTTATCAATAGGGCATGGGTGTTCTTGGGGAAGTTTCGCTTTTCCAAATGCAAGAGCTTCCCTGTGGATACCAGTTCATAGGTATCGATTGCAGCCCCCCGATTGATTTGAAAAATGGTCACCGTTCTAAAGGAGTAGGGTTCTGCCGTTAGGTCAATTTCGGATTCAATACTGATGACCTTTTGCACCAATGAATACTGCATCAAGCGATTGTACACCCCGTCGGCTTTTTTCTGCCGATACACGTTGTCAATTGAGCTATCACCCAACCATAGTGCTCTTTCAATATGGCTTTGAAAGTTCGTGGCATCAATACCATAGAAATAGCTGTGAAAGAGCCGTAAGTGCTCCAATACTTCCACTTCCAGGTTTTCTTTTTGCTGCACCCATTGCAAGGGGATGACCTCCCCATTTTTGGTGATTGCAAAGGCCCCGTTGAGTGCCTTGTTGTACATTTTATAGGATATGACACTGGAGATAACGGTGGATAGCATTGCCATTGCAATGACAGCCAGGACTATGAACCGGTTTATCTTCAATACGTCATATATGTTCTTGTAAGGAGTTTTCATACATCATGTTTTTAATTAAATACAACTCAGGTACTGAATAATTTGAAGGTGAACGAAGTGGCACGTTTGTACAGTTTGAACTTCAAAAAGACGATAAAGCCAATGGTGCCCAACTCAATAATGGGAGCGAAAAATGAGCTTCCAAAATCAAACCCAAAGAGGTTTACCCAAAGATTCGTGGTAAACTCCGTGTACAGGGCATTGACGAATACATTCACCAAGAAAAAGGCAGGAACGAGCATGTATACTGCGGCGTACAATCTGAAAAAGGTATACGCCATCGATCGGAACTTTTCAAATACGGCGAGGCTGATTACCAATGGGAAAAAGGCCTGCATTATCCCCAATAGGAAAAATCGCTCGGCCAAAAACAGGGGATAAATGAACAGGTCGAGCAACCAAAGGAACACACTCAGAATAAAAGCCAGTATTTTCAAACCGAACAATGGCGATGTCAAAGCCTCATACAGCAAAGCCAAACCTTTACTGGCCGCTTCCAATCCTCCCGTATCCACTTCAATCTCGACATCCTGCAATTGCAAGGGCAACAGGGATGGGGCCGTATTTCGATACTGACCTTCAATGGCCACCAAAATGGTATCGAACACCTCCAAAACTTGACTGGAAAAGATGACCAGAATAACGATGATGAAATTCTTTATCAATTCCGTAGGGGTCAGCCCCCAAGTATATCCATCCCTATTGGCAACACCCTCGTTGTATTTTTTGAGGATGTTGATCAGAAAGAATAAGAGGGCGAGGGCTTTCATCCCTACGATGGTGTACTGTAGAAAATCACTGTCCTTTATGGTCTGAAAGACCGCGTCTACGTACTCCAATCCTCCTATCAGTGGGATAGCCAATTGCATCTTTTAATAATTTGTAGCCCTATTATTGATTTTGTCCTGCATTTCCCGAAAGGAAATGATGTCATTATATCGCTTGGTCTTACGTTCTATTTCAGCAACCATTTCCTTGGATCGCGTTTCTCGTTCCTTCAATACTGAGGCTCGTTCGGCATCGGTCATTTTGAGGTAGTCACTGGAAAGTATCTGCTGTACAAAATCCAAGTCTTCCAATGAGTTTTCGATGATGCTTTCAAAGGATTGTGAGACCCTTGTGATTTCCTCCGGCTTGATATAGGGTGAGTTTAAAATATGTCGCACGTCGTTTCGGACGATATCAAAAAGGCGTTCATTGTTACGGGCGAGTTCCCGAACGGCCTTCAATTGTTTTACCACATTGCTCACCTTTTCGATACGTTCCTTTTGTTGCCGCATAAATTCCACGGTCTTGATCAAGTTTTCTGTCTGCTTAGCAGCTTCCAAAATCTGCTTGCCCAGTGTGATAAAATTGGTATTATCATACACAGGCATTCCTTGGCACTTAGCGCGTGCCGGCAATAAAAAAGTTCCGAGTGCCAATAGGCACATAAAAATGGATTGTCTCATAACTTTTTTGTTTTTAAATGAATGAATTCCTTAATGGCTGTCTCCATACAACCACTCTTGTCATAAAGGGCCATTATGGCCTCGTTTTCCGTACCGTCGGTGAGGTAGGCAGCAAAGACTTCTTGGGGCACTTCCAATCGAAAGATGTTGCTCTCTTTCCCGATTTTGATAAAAATCTCGGTATACTTGCGTTTACCCGACAAGTTGTTTTTTATGGATTTCAGTTGATTGAGGTCATGGCTGGACAGGCTAAGCCTGTTTTTTAACTCATCATAGCCCTTCTCATTGTTCAGGCTGTAGATGACCTGTGTGTTCTCTAAAATACTGGCCGATGTGGAGTTATCGGGCAATTGGTTGATGGACTGTAGAATAATGCCAATGGCCCCTTCCTGTTTTCGGATGGCCTGGTAATAGAATTCCACAGATTCCAAGACATTCTCAAATTTCAATTGTTTGGCAAACTCATCGAATAGGATGATTCCCTTTTCCTCCTTGTTCTGCCAAATGGTACGCTGTATGGCCGTTTTGATCAATTTGAGCATCACGGAAAGGATTTCCTTGTTGTCCTTCACTTCATCCAGCTCAAAAACAATGAGGCGTTTGTCCTCAATTTTAAAGGATTGGTCTTCGCTAGTTTCAAATAGAAAGCTGTACAACCCTTCCCGGACATACTCCGATAAAATGTGCAGGAAACCTTCCACATTGAAGTAATCTGAATGGATATGGAGCTTTGTCAATAAACCCTCCCGTTGTGATTCGATATAGGTGTAAAAACTATCAAGGGAATGTGAGGCATTGCCTCTTTCTTTATAATAAGCGTGAAGTATCTTCTTTAAAGCAACGGACTGTTCTTTTTTAGGCTTGGTGCCCTCTCCAATAAGTTCAAATAGAAATACGGACAAGTCCTCCAATCGTTCAGGAGTGAGGTCATCATAACTGGCCATAAAAAATGGGTTGATGCCAAGGTTCTTCCCACTTTCATAGCGCAGGATGGTATACTGTTCGGGATATAGGCTGGCAAATTTGGTATATGAACCACCAAGATCAATGATGACCAACCTGACGCCGGCCTCGAAATACTGTCGTAGGATATTATTGGCCAAAAAGGATTTACCCTCACCCGTAGGCGCAAAAATGGCGAAGTTGCGCGCTTTGATTCGCTTTTTCTGTTCATCCCAAACATCTTTTAAAACAGGAGTGTTATACTCCCGGTCATTAAAGATGACACCTTGTTTGTCGGTTCTATAATTGGTATTGTTCAGATAAAGGCAGAGTGCGTGCTTAAGGTCGGTCACATATACATCTTCATTGGAAAAGTTGGAAGCAAAACAGGGATAGCTGTTCAGGATATAGTTTTTGCGTTCCTCGCCCCTGGGGTAATATGGGGTAATGTCCAATTCCTTAAATTCAGATTTTATCAGTGAACCGATATTTTCTAGCTCTCGGGCTTCTCGAGTCCAATACACAATGTTCAAGTGCCCTCTTATGATCCGTGCATTATCATCATCGTTGATTTGGTTAACGATATGCTCAATCTTTTTAAGGATTACCTTGTTCTGCGTTCCAAAATTTGAACTCTTTTTGAGTTCTTCAATTTTCTTATCCAACAGCTTGCGCCATTTATGTTTATCATCCAGATAGATGATTTGGTTGACGATATGGTTTTCATTTAAGGAAAGCCCCAAGCCATCGATAAATCCTTGGTGAAACACAAAATCATCCGAAGTGAACTGCTCATTGACCTTACTGGTCTGTACACTCTCCCCAAAGCAAGATTCACTATTGACCGCCAATACATCAAAATGGTTGTTCCCAATAACCACCTCAGATTTTTCCAATAGCATATCAGTATCATATCCGAAGTTGAAGCCATTGAAATAATTACGGCTCAGTTCTAGAACCTGCTTTTTATCAAGGGGTTGCAACGACACCTTTCGGCTGTTGTTGATGTAGGTAATAGAATCATTGACCGAACCAATGAAACTATGTATGTTCTGATTCAATTCTTGATGAATCCCTTTACCCACCTTTCTAAAAGGGTTGACATATTTGGGGTTGTTCAAGGTTTTGTTTCGTACCAGCGTAAAAAACAAGTAACATTTATGCTCGATACATTCCCTTCCCTTAAAATGGTCGTGGGTGGCCTTCGCCAAAAAGGTATCGTTGGGCAAGTATTCTGAATTGAATATTTTTTTGAGATATACATCCTGTTTTTGGATTATACAGCCAACGGGCAATGACTTTAACGCCTGAAACCAAATGCTGTGCAAATCCTCAAAATCCTTTTCGGAAAGCGAGTAGATTTCGGGCAATTCCACTTGATAACAGGCTATCACATTGCCATTATTGGCAAAGATGACATTGTCCTGTATCTCGATGATGGGATTGTATGTGGCAATATTAATAATTGACATAATGCGTCAGGTTTTCTTTTTTGTTACTGATGATTTTCGGGAATACCGTATTGAAATTCAATGAAATGGCCTTACGGGCGATTTTAGTTAGCACGATATATAAAGTGGCATTCCAAAGCATTGCGATTATGATGATTACCAAACTGAATGAAAAAATGATGACCAGTAGGGATGCCAATATGGAGAGCATCATCATTGCAAAGAGTGATATGGGAAGTCCCCATATCATAGCCCCTTTGCGAATGTTCTTATATACCTCGTACTTTCTCATTATACTACGATTCCAATGAGATAGGTAAAGATGCCCACTACGGCACCTGCAATGAGTACAAAGACCAAAACACGGGTAATCCCTTTTTTGAGGTCTGCATTCTCTCCAAAGAAATGTCCCGCATTAAATAGGAACCCAACAAGGAAAATGACACCGAGTAGCAAAGGGAATATGGCCCTTATCGTGTCGGAAACATCATTTACGGAATCTTCAATGCCCCCAATTTGTGCAAATGTGGGTAGGCTCATCAGGAGCATTGCCCACGTTAAATACATCGCTTTTTTCATAACGCTTACGTTTTATGGCCCTCCAGATGGTCAAGAGCGACCTTATTAGAACTTTGTTTTGCGAAATCTATAAGCGATTGCCCATAAAGGGAGAAAAACGAAAAATATTAACGGATTTGCGCGTTAAATTTTGAAGGAAAATGAGGTATTCGCCGAAATCTTTAAAAATTGTGTAATGAGGAATTTAAAACCACAGCTACGATGAAAACGTTCAAAATACTACTTATTACTCTGTTTTTGGTTCCTGTCAATACCCTGTTTTCACAGGAGAAAAAGGTAATTATCATTGATGCTGGGCACGGGGGAACGGACTCCGGTGCCATAGGAATCAATAAAGCACAAGAAAAGGATATCACCTTGGCGATTGCCAAGGCAATGTTAATGTATAACAGAACACTTCTTGACAATCCTTACGAGCTGTATCTCACCCGATACAAGGACACCTTGATTTCATTGAGCCATCGAACCCAATTGGTTCATGCCTTGAAACCTGACCTTTTTATTTCATTGCACTGCAACCACGCCATGAATGAAAAAGCAACGGGCATTGAAGTGTATCTCCACAATAAAACGAGTTTGAAAAATACTAATGAAGGAGAATCCAAAACTGTTGCCTTTTCTATGATTGAAATACTTACGGAGCGATTGGGCTATAGAAACAGGGGAATAAAAAGAGCCAATTTTCAGGTATTGCGGGAATCGATAGCGACAAGTCCTGCTATTTTGGTAGAGCTTGGTTTTTTATCCAATATTGACGAATCCGCCTATTTGGAATTAGAAAAGAACATCAATGGATTGGCCTTGGCACTGTTGATGTCAATAAAAATATAGAAAGATGAAAGATGTATTTGTAAACCTATTCACCGTATTAAAAGAAATATTAATGACTGTAAAAAAAGAAATGTGGGAATTTATAAAACAACGATTGCCATGAAATCTTTGAAAAATTGAAATCAAATAATAATCCTAAAATGAAGAACAATGAAATTCAAGATTGAATCAAAGCCTAGTCCGTTACGACAACTGGATAACTTTAGACAATTGAAAAATGCCTTAAAACCAATTAAGGCAGATGAGGAGGGTAAGTTTTTGGATGCCCTTTTGCAGCACTGTATCCAACTTCACAGTGCAATTGGGAAAGACTACAGTTTGGCTGACCACGACCATATGGATATCCGCTGTGAAGTCCACTTCAACATTCCGCTCAGTTCGCTGGCATGGATAGGAAACGGTTCCCATCGATGCTTGCAAGAATTAAACAAGGGTGGAAATGGAGCTACTTTTGATGCAAAGAAAGAACTAGGATTGTATCTGCAGGGTCTGGAAAGTATTCCCAGTATTATACAACCGGTAAAGTTGGAGTTGACCCAGAAAATAGGTGAGGCCAAGAGTAGGTTTGTTTACGAATTGGTGGGTTAATTCGTTTGCCTAATCTTGAAGCCAATAGGCTGTCTTTTACGTTGTGCTATTTCATTTTTATCTTTTTGGAGCAAATAGTTTATTACATCAAAAATATCATTGAATTGTCTTTTGTATTTGGCCTCCAATTCTATCAACTTTTGGGTAAGTTCATTATGTGACAATGCATATTTTCTTAGGAATACAAAGGCTCGTACAATTTGTATGTTTACTTCAATGGCCTGGGGGCTCCGCAATACACTTGCCAGCATAGCAATACCTTGTTCCGTGAAGGCAAAAGGATTATACTTGCTGTGTTTACCTCTGCCTTCATTGTCTAAGGTCACAATTTGTGACCTTAAAGCTAAATACTCTTCTTTGGTCAGTTCAAACATAAAATCCGCTGGAAAACGAGTGATATTCCGCCGCACGGCCTGTTTTAATTTTTTGGTTTCGGTTCCGTACAAGTGGGCAAGGTGATAATCCAAAAGTACTTTTTGACCCCTTACCTCATAAATTCTCTCTTGTATGGACCGTATTTCCATGGTTACCCTATATTGAGTTGTGACCAAACCAAGGGATGTTCGCTGGCCATATGGGTTTCATTTTTTATGCTTTTCAGCATATTCCATTGCGGTCGTTTTTTAAACCAAATCCCTTTACGTATCAATCCACTGTTCATTACGGTTTTGTACAATTTGGAAGAGAGCATTAGATAGTCCCGCTGTTTTATGTTCACGCCCATTTTATAGGCTCCCAGACGATAATAATCCGAATCTTTTCCTTTGTCCAAATCCACTTCAAAGGAGCAGTGTTTAGAGATGTCCCTTAAATCAGTGCCATCGGTTATGGCCGACAACTGCTTGCTATAGGCAGGGATATTAAGTGTACCTGTAACAGCTACAAGATTGTTGGGCCCATTGAGCTCTTTGTAGACTTCAGCTACTCTTTGGGATTGGATTTCAATTTTGGAATTTGTTTGACCAGGATGTATCGAGTCATCCAAAAAGCAAGTGGACAAGACACTGACAATGGTTCCATTGGGGGTACTGATTCTGTATTCCTGCAAGTCCATGTCAAATATGGGATTGCCATTTTCATCAAAATCATTGACATGGGATTTCATTGACCTGACTTTATAGCCAGCTTTTGTCAAAACACCGATACCCCTTCCATACATATCATTGGTTTCCAAATAAAGGACATGGGCATATGTGTTGGAAAGATAAT
>JAAUYD010016764.1_pt1 | contig 17218 bp, 14 predicted proteins | sample 7278101 | NCBI WGS metagenome assembly JAAUYD01 (sample SAMN14350128, study PRJNA611818) | marine sediment metagenome | isolation source: surface marine sediment (0.6m) | place: French Polynesia: Moorea | collected 2018-08 | reverse complement strand
GGATCGGCAAGCGGCGAAGGGCAGGGTACCTGCCTATGTCTGGCAACGCCACGACACTTTTTTCGAATACGGCAAGTGTGGTCGGATTTATTGGGCCGGGAGTCATCACGAACGGATGTACGCACGGCTTGCCGCCATTTTCCAAGAAAAAGACGAGGACACCCATGAGTGTTAAACAATCCAGAAACGGCGGCTGCGGCGGTGGGAGTTGCAGCGGCAGGGGGGCATCGGATCCACAGGATCAGCACATCACCGACGCCCTGATACAGATTAAAAACAAAATAATTGTTATGAGCGGCAAGGGCGGTGTGGGAAAATCCAGTTTCGCCTCCAATCTGGCCGTGGCCCTGGCCGGCAAGGGTTTGCCAACCGGACTGCTGGACGTCGATCTTCACGGCCCCAGCATTGCCGGTATGCTGGGCATCAAGGGGCTTTTGGATGTCAGTGAAGATCAGCAGGTGATCCCCAAAACCGTGGGTGACCATTTAAAGGTGGTCTCTATGCAATCCTTGATGCAGGACCCCGATCAGGCTGTCATCTGGCGGGGACCTGCCAAGACCGGCATTATTCGCCAGTTCATTGCCGATGTGCGCTGGGACGACCTAGATTTCCTGATTGTCGATTCCCCGCCGGGCACCGGTGACGAACCCTTGAGCGTCGCTCAGACCATCCCCGGCGCCAAAGCCCTGATCGTCACGACCCCCCAGGATGTGGCCCTTGCCGATGTGCGCAAATCGATCAATTTCTGCAGGACGGTCAATTTGGAGATCCTGGGATTGGTGGAAAATATGGGGCCGTTTGCCTGCCCTTGTTGCGGTGAAACGATCGATCCATTTAAGAGCCGCGGTGGTCAGATAACCGCAGAAACCATGGGGGTGACTTTTTTGGGTACGTTGCCATTTGATCCCCAAGTGGTCGAATCCTGCGATGAGGGGAGACCCATCGCTTCCAGCGGTCACGCCGGACCCTTTGTGGATGCCCTGGACGGCGTGGTCCGGGCCATCATCAGCAGTCTGTAGGCATGGCACGTCAGGTTATCGCTCTGGAGGCACGCCTTCGAAAGTGCAGCAATGTCCGTACGCTCGGGGTGCGCACCAATTTCAGTGACTACAGCGAAGAGGAAGTGCGGTGGATTCGAGACGCCGGAAAAATTTACTATCCCACGGCGTTCTATGCAGATCTGTTTGATGCCGTGGGCAAACCCACCTTTCCCAGTTACCATACGTACAAGTGTGTTCAAGACAAAATCAAGCAGACCGCTCTGTTTCAGCTGGCCGGTCTGCCCCATCCCAAAACCCGAGTGTTTTACGGCAAACGGCAGAGCGCAAAAATTAAACAATACTTCTCCTACCCATGCATCGCCAAAGAGCCACGCGGCTCAGCCATGGGGCAGGGCGTATACCTGATCAAAAACGACGCCGATTTAAAGGCCTACACGCTTGACCGGCATGTCACCTACGTCCAGCAGTATTTGCCCATCGATCGGGATATTCGGGTCGTCGTGATCGGCAGCAATGTGGTCCATGCCTATTGGCGAATTGCCCGAAAAGGGGAGTTTCGCACCAATCTGGCCATGGGGGGGCGCATCAGCCTGAACCCGGTACCCGACGCCGCGATTGCCCTGGCCCGGCGAGCGGCGAAGGTCTGCGGGTGGGACGACGTGGGCGTGGACATTTGCTGCCACGACGGGCAATGCACCATTCTTGAAGCCAACATGAAATATGGCAGGGAAGGATTCCGGGCGGCCGGAATCGACTATTTTCAGATAATGGAGCGTATGATCGACGATGGACAAATTTAAGGGATTTTCTACGCCACCCATACTGGACAATCTTAAATCAACCCTGAATCAACGGGAACGGGAGATCTTTTCACCGGCAGCCACATTCAGCAATTCAGGAGTGCGCCGCCACCCCGTTATCGATACCGCGGCCGGTTACCGGCAGGCGTTTTCCCTGGATGTCGATCGGATTCTGCACAGTCGGGCTTACACCCGCTACATCGACAAGACCCAGGTGTTTTACCTCATTCCCAACGACCACATCACCCACCGGGTGCTGCATGTGCAATTGGTTTCCAAGATCGCCCGGACCATCGGCCGGTTTCTCAGGCTCAACGAAGACCTGATCGAGGCCATCGCCCTGGGCCATGATATCGGTCACACGCCCTTCGGCCATGAAGGTGAGCGCTACCTCTCCGAATTGTGTCAAAAGGCAGGCATCGGTTACTTTTTGCATAATGTTCAAAGCATCCAGTTTCTGGATCGGGTGGAGCGCAAGGGCCAAGGATGGAACCTTTGTCTGCAGACCCTGGATGGCATTCTTTGCCACGACGGCGAGATCCACAACCGGCTTCTGGCTCCCAATTCCGATAAGGATTTCGGCACCTTTGAATCAGAGATCGCCGCCAAGATATCGGATCCGGATTACCCGCTCATCCCCATGACCACCGAGGGATGTGTCGTGCGCATGGCCGACACCATCGCCTATATTGGCCGAGACCTTGAAGACGCCATCCGTCTGGGCCTTCTCGATCGCCGGGATATTCCCGCGGCCATTTCCCGGATTCTGGGCGATACCAACGGGACCATCGTCTACCGCCTGGTAACCGATGTGATCCGGAACAGTCACGAAAACCACTTTGTGGCCTTCAGCCCCGAGATTTCCGATGCGTTGAAAGCCCTCAAGGCGTTTAATCTGGAACGCATCTACGAGAATCCGAAAAGCAAGGTTCACGCTGCTGACATTCGCCAGCTCTTTTGCATGCTGTTCGAAATGCGCTTGGATGATCTGGTGAAGAACAACCGTTCATCCGACATCTTCTCGGGATTTCTGGCAGACATGTCAGAAACCTACATTGCCAATCACAGCCAGCCGGAAATCGTACGGGACTATATTGCCGGCATGACCGACCGCTTTTTTTTAAACCAGTTTCCCGAACACCTGCGACCCGTGGCCCAATTCTGAACGAAAGACATTGCCCGATGAAAAAGCGATTCGGACCTGCGGCGATATCACCCGCGGACGGCTGTGAACGAACTTACCGACAACGGGTCTGTAGTGTGGGCCTGCGAACCTTTCAGGTGGTCTGCCAGGAGACAGACCTGATGGTCCAGGCCGACCGCCGGCTAGACGATGTAACCCTGGAAAAGATGCTCGCTTTAAGAGGGCAGATCGACGGGTATATTCAACGATACCCGGAATTCGCGGCGACATTGGTGCCATGGCCTCATGAGACATTCGCACCCAAAATCGTCCGGGAGATGATTGGTGCCGGACGTGCTGCCGGTGTGGGGCCGATGGCAGCCGTAGCCGGTGCGGTGGCCGAAACGGTTGGCCGGGCGCTGCTGCCATACAGCCACCAGGTGGTGGTGGAAAATGGCGGGGACGTTTTTTTAAAAACCGATGGCCCGGTGGTGGCCGGGCTATTCGCCGGCGACTCTCCCTTGAGCATGAAAATGGGAATTCAAATGCATGACACAGGCAATGGTATTGGGTTGTGCACCTCCTCGGGAACCGTGGGCCATTCATTGTCGACGGGGTCCGCCGATGCCGTTTGCGTGATTTCCCGTTCCTGCGCGCTGGCCGATGCGGCCGCCACGGCCATTGGCAACCGAATTCATTCGCCCCGCGAAATCAAAACAGCCATCTCATTTGGCAAAGCTATCGCCGGCGTGCTGGGCATCGTGGTGGTGGTCGGCCGGGAAATGGGCGCATGGGGTCAAGTCGAGTTGGTGCCCCTCACAGGAAAAAAAGGTTGAGTTTTGGGGTGGAAAAGGATAGAGATGCTTGATAATCAAAGGGTTTTCTGGACTTTGGCGGCTCTTTGGATACTCAGGTCCACCGGCCCTGCGCGACGTTAACCATCCAACGGAAACCAGGTGGAGGAGAAACACACAATGAAAAAGGTGAAAATCGCCTTCTGGATTGTCGTCTTCGGCTTTATCGGATTGGTCATTTTTCAGAACAAAGAATTTTTCATGGCCGAAAGCCGGCTGATGATCGACCTGGGATTTTTTTATTATGAGACACCGTTTTTGGCCAATGCAATTTTCTTTGTGGCTTTTTTTCTGGTGGGGGTCTTAATCTCCTATTTTTTAAGCCTGTTCAAGCATTTCAAGGATGCCAAAACCATCAAGACCTTCAAAGCCAAGGAGACCAGCCTTGTAGAAACCGTATCGTCGTTGGAAAAACAGCTTACCAACCAAACGGCACCTGCTGAGCCCGCTGCGGTGGCGTCTGCTGAGCCTTCTCCGGTGGCGCCTGCCAAAGATGAACCCATACAAGTGGCTGCTGAAGTGAAATGATCCGGATCGTGCCGTCGACCGCGGCGAAATTGGAAAATTGTCCCGTCATCCGGCGCCCGATTTGGGTGGCCGCCCCTGCTGCCTGTCGCCTCAAATACTTAACTCATTGCATATATTTCATTATTGATGGCCTCCGTTAAAGCGACACCCATGATTCAGCAATACCTCGCCATCAAAGAGCGATATCCTGACGCGCTCTTGTTTTACCGCATGGGTGATTTCTACGAAATGTTTTTCGAAGACGCGCATGCGGCCTCCCGCGTGCTCGAGATTACCCTGACGTCGCGCAATAAAAACGATGACTCCCCGATTCCCATGTGTGGCGTACCCTATCGGGCTGCACAAGGGTATATTTCGCGGTTGATCGAAAACGGTTACAAAGTCGCTATTTGTGATCAGGTGGAAGATCCCAAGGCGGCCAAGGGGCTGGTCAAGCGTGAGGTGGTCCGGGTCGTGACCCCTGGCATGATTATCGAGGATGAACTGTTGGATGCCAAGGCCAACAATTTCATCGTGGCCCTGTCACGGTACCCGCAGATGATCGGCCTGGCCAGTCTGGATATCTCCACCGGCACGTTCCGCCTCACCGAGACAGCGGATGCTGCTGCCATCATAGACGAAGTCTTGCGGGTGGCTCCCCGAGAAATTTTGCTGCCCGAATCCCTTAAAGCCGATGTCGCCTTCGGTTCGTTTTTCAAGGGAGACCGCATCGGCGCCGTTACCGTCATGGAGGATCGGTTATTCGAGTTTGCCAGGAGTCGTCAGCGGCTGCTGGAGCAGTTCGACACCCTGTCGCTGGAAGGTTTCGGGTGCGAGTCTCTGCAAGCCGGCGTGGGGGCCGCCGGGGCATTGATCCGCTATGTCGGTGAGACCCAGTGCCAGAAGATCGAGCACCTTTCTGCCGTCCAGACCTATTTCCTGGGGCAGTTTCTCGTCGTGGATGACCAGAGTTGCCGGAACCTTGAATTGTCCGGCAACCTGCGTACCGGCAGCCGCAAGGGAACATTGCTGGGTATTTTGGACCAGACGGTCACCACCATGGGCGGAAGGCTCATGGCACAATGGTTGCGCTATCCACTGCTGGAGCCGGCGCCTATTCAAGCCCGATTCGATGCGGTTGCCGATGCCGTGGAACAGATGCAAACACGCCGGGATCTGCGGGAATTCCTCAAACCCGTGCGTGATCTTGAGCGCCTGAACAGCAAAATTTCCATGGGGCATGGCACTGCACGCGACCTAACGGCGCTGAAATTGTCCATTCAAGCGCTGACCGACATTTTTAAGGTCCTCTCTCGTCTTTCTGCTGCCCCGTACAGATATGACCGGGACATCACCGCACTTCATTCACTGGCCGAACTGATTGATCGCGCCATTCGCGAGGACGCACCGCCAGTGATCACCGACGGGAATATGATCCGCGAGGGATACGATGCCGAATTGGATGAATTGATCCGCATCGGCCAGGACGGCAAGGGGTGGCTGGCCAAGCTGGAGACGACGGAGCGTCGTGCCACCGGGATCAACTCCCTCAAAGTGCGCTACAACAAGGTTTTCGGCTACTACATCGAGGTCTCCCGCACCCACAGCGAATCGGTGCCTGATCACTATGTACGCAAACAGACCCTGGTCAATGCGGAGCGCTACATCACCGACGACCTGAAGCATTTCGAATCACGGGTGCTCAATGCGGCCGAGCAGCGCAACGGTCTGGAATTGAAAATCTTCGTTTCCATTCGAGATCAGGTCAAGGCCCACCACGCCGATATCGGCAAGGTCGCCCGGTTCATTGCCCGGGTGGATTGCCTGACCACGTTGGCCGAGGTTGCCCACAACAACGGCTATTGTCGTCCGGATATCAACACCAACGATAGCCTGAAGATCCAGGAGGGACGTCATCCGGTGGTTGAAAAATTGATCACCGGCGAGCGGTTCGTTCCCAACTCCATCGTCATGGACAATCAAAAGAATCAGGTGCTGATCATCACCGGTCCGAATATGGCAGGCAAATCCACGGTGCTGAGGCAGGTGGCGTTGATGACCATTATGGCCCAGATCGGATCCTTCGTGCCGGCGGAATCGGCCAACATCGCCATTACCGACCGCATATTCACCCGGGTGGGTGCGTTGGACAATCTGTCGGCCGGCCAAAGCACCTTCATGGTCGAAATGCAGGAAACGGCCAACATCCTCAACAACGCAACGGATAAAAGCCTGGTGATTCTGGATGAGATCGGGCGGGGTACCTCAACCTACGACGGAATGAGCATTGCCTGGGCGGTTGTTGAGCACCTGCATGATCTCCACGGCACGGGCACCCGCACCCTCTTTGCCACGCACTACCATGAGCTGACCGAACTGGAGAACCAACTCGAGCGGGTCAAGAACCACAATATCGCCGTCAAGGAGTGGAACGACGAAATCATCTTCTTGAGAAAACTGGTCGAAGGGGGTACCAATCGCAGCTATGGCATTCAGGTCGCACGCCTGGCCGGGATCCCCGAACCGGTGATTCGGCGCTCCAAAAAGATCCTTGCCCAGGTTGAAGCGGGGATGCATCTGACGGCTGCGGCAAACCAAGCGGTCGAAAGCGGGTTAAAAAAAAGAGAGGGACACGTTCAATTGGGGCTGTTTCGTCCAATGGAGCGGAAGCTATTGGAATCGATTCAGATGCTGGACTTAAGCCGGATGACCCCCATCGACGCCCTGAATACCCTAAACGAATTACAGACCAAGGCCCAATTGGTGGTCTATTGACCCATACCCAAGCGCATATGCCGCAACTTGCCGATAAATCGATGTGGTTAACCGTTTCCCGCCTGGTGGCTCTGGCTTTCCTGATCAACACGATCTTTGTGTGGCCGGCCTCGGCCCTGACGCCCAAACAACAATATTATCGTGCTGAAAATGCCTACGCGGCGCTCAAGAAAAATACCCGTCATCAGAAATACCGAGACAAATGGCTGACCTGCATCGAGAAATACCAGAAAGTAACCCGTCTTGATCCTTCCGGTCCCTGGGCCGCCGCCGGACTCTTCAAATCAGGCCTTTTATATCTGGAGTTGCACAAACATTCCTATCTGGATGCCGACCGGCAGCAGGCCGTGGCGGTATTCAGACGAGTTATCCAACGGTATCCCAAGAGCCGCTACAGCCCGAAATCCAAAGCACAGCTGGCCCATTTGGGCCGGGCGGCGGCGCCACCCAAGAAGGCGGCTGCTGGCATCCATATCAAAAAGGCCCAAACCGAGTATAACCGGTTGATGAACAGCACCAAGCGACAAAAATATCGCGATCAATGGGAAAAATGCATCGCTCTCTACAAGGCGGCTTACCGATCAGACACGCGTGGTTCCGATGCCGCCGAATCGCTCTACATGATCGGGTTGCTATACCAGGGGCTGTCGGACAAATCTCGCCGCGGGGCAGATCGCGACCAGGCGATGGATTACTTTCGGCGCGTCAAACGCGAATTTCCCGGCAGCGCTTTTGCCGCAAGGGCCGCTGCTGAATTGGTTGGTAACACGGCGAAGCCTGTTGCAAACGTCGACAAGGTTGACCCGCTGGCAAGCATCATCGCCCAGAACAAAAACGATTCAGCGGCGGGTTCCCAGCAGGCAGCCGTACAGCGAACCGGTCTGGTTACCGTTCATGGGCTGCGATTCTGGTCCAACCCAAGCTACACCCGAATTGTCGTCGATGCTGACCAGGAGACCCGTTTTTCCCACCGCCTGCTGAAAAAAGACCCTGCCATCCAAAAGCCCCAACGGCTCTATATCGACCTGAGCAATAGCCGGCTGGGCAAGGATATTCAGCGATTTGTTCCGATCAACGATGAATTGCTCAGCGATGCGCGGGCCGGGCAGTACACCGGCGAATCGGTCAGAATCGTCGTGGATATCAAGTCTTTTAAAACCTACAAGATATTCTCCCTAAAAAATCCATTTCGCATCGTATTGGACGTATGGGGAGAGGAGACCGATCGGCAGGCCGCCAAGCCGTCCGATTCGCCCGTGCGGCTTCCAAAAGGAAAATTGCCGCCCGGTGCCATCGCTCGCCAATTGGCTTTGGGGGTGAGCCGCATCGTCATTGATCCAGGGCACGGCGGCAAGGATTACGGGGCACCCGGCTATCTGAAAGGCGTCCATGAAAAGACGGTCGTTCTGCAAATCGCCAAGCGACTGGCCCGCAAAGTCGAAACCGAGCTTAAATGCGATGCGGTGCTGACCCGAACGACCGACCGGTACCTGACGCTTGAGGAACGCACCGCCATTGCCAACACCCAGAATGCGGATCTGTTCATTTCGATCCATACCAATGCGGTCCGAGACCGGCGGGCATATGGTATCGAAACCTTTTTCCTGAATTTGGCCACCGACGACGAAGCCATACGGGTGGCCGCCCGAGAAAATGCCACGTCGGCCAAAAACATCAGTGATTTGGAGTCGATCTTAAACGATCTGATGCACAACGCCAAAATCAGCGAATCCAGCCGCTTGGCGTCCAGGGTCCAGCAGGAAATGGTACTGCATTTGAAAGATAAATTCAGATACATTCGCGGCAAAGGCGTCAAACAGGCACCGTTTTACGTCCTTTTGGGCGCCCAGATGCCGGCGCTTCTTGTGGAGACGTCATTCATTTCAAACCCCAGGGAGTGCAAACGCTTGACCAGTCCCAAATACCAGGATGCGCTCTGCGACGGTATCATCCGCGGGATCCGGAAGTATATCAAGGAGACCAGTCCGACTGCCTTTTTCAATCCATCGACCGAATGGAAAAAAAATGGGTAGCGACGGAACCTGGACAGAGAACACGGCCGGCAACCAAACATTCAACCGAAAACTTCAGGAGGAATCTGCCATGGCATACGAAAACATCATCTTTGAAGTGGCAGAGGGCATTGCCACCATCACATTCAACCGTCCCAAAGCGCTTAATGCGTTGAACGGCCATCTGCTGGACGAACTCGCATCGGCCTTGGATGAAATCGAGGCGGATGAAGCGATCCGTGTGCTGGTCCTCACCGGCGCCGGTGAAAAATCATTCGTGGCCGGGGCGGACATTAACGAACTGGCTACATTTAACACCCTTCAGGGCAAGCTGTTCTCAAGAAAAGGGCAGCTGATCATCGGCCGACTCCAAGACCTGGCAATCCCGGTAATTGCCGCGGTTAACGGCTTTGCCCTGGGGGGAGGCAGCGAGATGGCCCTGGCATGCGATTTCATCTATGCCTCGGAAAACGCCATGTTCGGCCTACCGGAAATTACCCTGGGCATCATCCCTGGATTTGGCGGTACTCAGCGGTTGCCCCGCCTCATCGGCAGCAACCGGGCCAAGGAGATGATTTTTACCGGCAAGCTGATTACAGCTGCAGAAGCCGAAAAGATTGGCATGGTCAACCGGGTTTTGCCCCAGGCATCATTGATAGATGAAACCGTAGAGACGGCGCGGGCGATTGCCACCAAAGGGAAAGTTTCGCTCAGAGCCGCCAAGCAGGCCATCAATAACGGGTTGAACGTGGATTTGTCCACTGGCTGCCAGATCGAAGTCGATGCCTTTGCCATCTGCATGGCCAGCGAAGATGGCCAAGAGGGGACCCGGGCATTTATCGAAAAACGGCAGCCGCAATTCAAGGGGTCCATCAAAGGCTAACCCGAACATTGCATGAAACATTTTCAACCATTGGCCAAAATGAAAGAACGTTCCATTGTTAAATGTGGATATCGCTTAGCAACCTGGGTACGCGTTGTTACGCCCAAGAGCTGGAAAACCGGTTAAATCATTTCACCCTGCGAGCCGAACCGGTCATGCGGGATGAAGCGTTTTTTTAGGGCACGGCGTGATGGTTTTTAAAAAAAGCAATGCATTAATTAAGTTGGCGAGTCCAACGACCGACAATATAGTGGCACCATGCATGCCGGATGTGGTATATAAGCCACTATTCACGACCACTTAGGCGTTTGGGACCCTGACCCGTGGCGGTATTGAAGATCGATGATTGGTTTTTTTAGGGGTCGGTAAGCGAGTTCTGGGCACCCATTGCATGTTTGCCGTAAAGAAGCAGACGGGCTGACGGATAAAAAAGGAATGGGTGTCGATCATTGCGATCGCTTCAGATCCGATCAGGTTGATCCATGGACAACAAACCGGTGAACCCGGCCCAACGCATATGGGCCGTTGCATTGATACTGGCTGGATTGGGGGTAATATACCGAATCCCCCAGGTGATGCCGAGCATTGAGCAGATACCGATGTTTGCAGCCGCTTCCGGTTTTATCCGATTTTGTTTTTACTTTATGGCACTTTTTCTAATCGGCGGGGGATGCAAAAAACTCTTTCAATACTATCGCAAATAGAGTCTTTATAACCATCAATGTATTTTTCGCGCCTTGCGCGAACAACGACAATACCCAATCAATCGCAGGTAACGCTATATGGCCAATGCAGAGATCTCCTTGACACTTGACGATGATACGAACAACGCACCCATGTCTGAAGCCCAATATAGAGCCAGGATTCAGGCCATTGGCGATCGGCTCAACGAAGCCAATAATCTGGGTGAAGCACTGATCAACCTGAAAGACGAAATCTGTGAGCTGTTCCGAGCAGACCGGATCACGGTTTATGTGGTGGACGGCGTCAAACGGGAACTGGTCTCGCGCTTCAAGTCAGGCAATGAGGTCACCGAGATACGGATTCCCGTGGCCCAAACCAGCATCGCCGGATACGCTGCATTGAAGCAGACTTTGGTCAACGTCAAGGACGCATACGACGAGAAGGAATTGGCAGCCATCGATCCGGAACTCCAGTTCGACTCCAGCTGGGACCGGCGAACCGGCTACCGGACCAAGGAGATCCTGGCCCATCCAATCGTATACCAGAAGTATCTGATGGGCACCATGGAGCTGATCAATCGCAAAAGCGGCGGTGAGTTCGGCGACGCGGAGGAAAAGGCACTACTGGAGCTGTCCAAGATTATGGGGACGGCCCTTTACAACCAGAAACGCATTGCTGCGCGGGGTGCTCGCACCAACAAATACGACTTTCTGTTGGAAAACCATTTGCTCACCCAAAAAGAGCTGACCCAGGCGATAGCCGCTGCGGCCCAGCGAAAAGAACCGGTTTCCGCAGTCTTGATGAAGGATTTCAAGATCCCCAAAAAGGAGATCGGCAACGCGCTGGAAAAATACTACAAGACCAGCTTTATCGAGTACAATTCCAGTTATCCCATCCCCGGTGATCTCATGGCGGGCCTGAAAGTGCCCTTTATGAGAAACAACATCTGGGTGCCACTGAAAACTGACGACAACAAGGTTGTTATCGCCGTCGACAATCCCTACGATCTGAAAAAGATCGACGAGATCAAAGCCCTGTTTCCGGGGCGCCCCGTCACCTTTTACGTCGCTCTCAAACAGGACATCCTCGACTTCATCAAGTTGTTCACCCAGGATGAAAAAGAGCTGGCGGAGATCGACGATATCCTCTCCCAGCTTCAGGTGGAATCCGAAGAGGTGGAGGAGGCGGAGTCGAGTATCGGTGATGAGGACAGCGCCGTGGTCCAACTGGTCAACAAGATCATTTTGGATGCTCACAGCCGTGGTGCTTCGGATATCCATATCGAACCCTACCCGGGCAAGCAGAATACCCAGGTGCGTATCCGGGTGGATGGGTCCTGCACCATTTATCAGACCATTCCTTTTTCATACAAAGCAGCGGTGGTCTCCAGAATCAAAATCATGTCCGATTTGGACATTGCCGAACGGCGGCTGCCCCAGGACGGAAAGATCAAGTTCAAAAAATATGGCGGCAAGGACATCGAACTGCGCGTGGCCACCATCCCCACCCAAGGTGGGCTGGAAGACGTGGTCATGCGTCTTTTGGCCGCCGGCGAGCCGATCCCCTTGGACAAGATGGGCTTTTCCAAATCGAACTACAAAAATTTTATCAGCGTGATCACCAAGCCATACGGGCTGATCTTTGTCTGTGGCCCCACCGGTTCCGGTAAAACCACCACCTTGCATTCGGCCTTGAATTTTATCAACAAGACCGAAACCAAGATCTGGACGGCCGAGGACCCGGTGGAAATTACCCAGCGCGGTCTTCGTCAGGTGCAGGTGAAGCCCAAGATCGGGTTCGATTTTGCGGCCGCCATGCGCGCCTTTCTGCGGGCCGACCCGGACGTGATCATGGTCGGTGAGATGCGCGACAAGGAGACGACCTCCATCGGCATCGAGGCCTCCTTGACCGGTCACCTGGTCTTTTCGACCCTGCACACCAACAGCGCCCCTGAGAGCATCACCCGATTGCTTGACATGGGAATGGATCCCTTCAACTTCGCCGATGCCATTTTGTGTATTCTGGCCCAGCGGCTCGTCCGGACCCTCTGTAAAACCTGTAAGCGGGAATATCACCCCAGCCAGGAGGAATATGACGAACTGGTCCGTGAATATGGCGAAGCGGAATTCAAGAACAATCTGAACATCCCTTATGCCGACGATCTGAAGCTGTCCAAACCGGAGGGGTGCGACGTGTGCAACAACACCGGCTACCGAGGCCGCATGGGTATCCATGAACTGCTCATGGGCACCGATGACATGAAAAAGCTGATCCAGAACAAAGCCGAAATGGCCAAAATCCGCGATAAGGCCATTTCAGAAGGCATGACCACATTGAAGCAGGATGGTATCGCCAAGATTTTTCAGGGGCATTGCGATTTGATTGAGGTGAGGAAGGTCTGCATCAAATAATATCCTCCATAAACGGCATCTTTCGGCCCAGGCCTGCGTTCTCGTAATTTTGAAATCCTCAACGTAGCGCTGCTACGCCTCCGGTTTCAAAATTTTTGCGGCCTTGCCCTGAACCAAAATCTACCGTTTATGAATGGATACTGAATGAGGACGCTTCCATTTCATTAATTGAGATCTGGATTGTCACGGGCAGCTCGAAATTTTTCGAGCTGCCCGTTGTAGTAAGTTCGATTGGTCTTGGCCAGTTTCAGCGCGGCCGTGGCTGCATCGATGGCCTCGGCAATTCGCCCGTTGACGAAAAGGCTTTCGGCCAGGGTGTCTAAAATGTGAGGGGATTGCTCGATGGCGGCGGCCCGGCGTGCCATTTCCAATGCCCGGTTCGGATTTCGGTATGCCGGATCTTCGCTGGTGGCCAGGAGCCAGGCGTAGTTATTCAGCACGATGGCGTTGTCCGGCTCCATATCGAGTGAGTTTTGGTAGGCCGTTGCTGCCTGGCCGAAATTGCCGTTGCCGAAGTAAACATCCCCCAACATGTAAAAAAGGCTGGCGTTGCCGCCGTTTCGAGCGATCTCTTCCAGTGCAACCCGTTCGAAAAATTTTTCGTTCAAACGTCTGCCGGTTTGACCAAAATTGAGCTGATAACCGGCCACGCCCACCACCAGCATGGTCGCCACATAGATGGCAATGCTGATCCGCACCCTGCGGTTGTGGCGCTGAATCCAGCTCCGGTCCGCCTCGCAGCGCCTTAAAAACTCAACCCGCTGACCGATGCTGAAGTGGTGCCAGTTGGGCTTGTCCGGCGAGTGGCCGGAAACGGCGACGATTTTTTCAAAGGTGGATATCAACGGTGCTGAACTGGCAAACAGCCCATACACCGAAGCATCCGCCTGGCGTTCGAAGTTGCGCATGAAATAACCGAAGATGAATCGAAAATAGACCAGGAAGTTGAATATGATCGCCAGACTGAGCAGTCCAGTGGTGACCGTGGTGCGGCTGATGCCGGTCATGAACACAAAGCGATAGATGGGTTCGGAAAAAATGATCAGGTAGACGATGAGATCGAAGGTGGCATAGGCGATGATCATGTAGCCGATAAAGAAAAAGAGGTAAAACAGCAGATGGTGTTTTTTCACGTGGCCCACTTCATGGGCGATGACGGCATCTACCTCTTCGGGGCTCAATATCCGCAGCAGCGCCTCGGTGACCAGGATATAGCGAAAGCGGCTGACCAATCCCATGACCCCGGCTGTAATCATGCGACCGCCGAAGATCGGCCAGTACAAGATGTCCGCGTATTTCATGTCGGCCCGTCGGCAAAGGGCCTCGATGCGTTGGCGATGAACGCCGGCCTCAAGGGGGCGGCAGCGCCAGAACTTTTGAATAATCAGCGGGCCGACCACGGCCACGGCAAAGAGAAAAAAGAGAAAATAGGCCGTCTCGCCCTCGGGAGATGTCAGCAGCTCACGGGGCAGGTCGAAAGGCAGGGCCAGAATCAGGTCGGCAACGCCGGAGAGCACCAGCCAGGGCAGCAATACGGGCACGCTGAAAGCGATGTTGGAGGTCACATAGGCGGGACGGGTGAGTTCGGTTCCATAAATGCGTCGGTAGGCCACATGGGCGTTGGACCAGACGATGGCCAGGTAGCCCACGAAAAGGGCCAAAAACAATAGGGCTTCAAGCGTGGGGATCGCTTCCAACAGCCAAATGCCCGTTAAAAAAGAAGAGAGGTTGAGGCCGTAGATATCGACGGCGAACAGGGCAATGGCCAGGATGGACTGGCGGGTCAGCGCCGATGAGAACTGCCGGTCCAGCACATCGTGGCCGTGGGTGGCGGACATGCGTGCAATCCGAATGAACTGGCGCCTGGAAAAGATTAAAAAGAAAAGGATCAACGAAAAAAAGAAAACCAGGGTGTCCAGGGTCGCGAAGTTGGTCTGCTCCGAAGGCTGGTAAGTCGAATAGATCAGCAGGGCGACGATAAAATAGATGAAGTTTCCGAACATGGCGTCAGCAGTCCTGGCAGGATGGCATCAGGGGGATTCAGCACCGGATAGACCACCAGATTGGCGTTTCTTCTTTTTTGATTGGCGACAATAGCGTTCTTTTTCGCTGTATATACAGCCGCAGTAGGGTTGGCGGTACATGCCCAGCCGGCGGGATTCATCGATGCCGGTTTTCCATCCCTTCCGAAAATCCCGATAGAAAAAGGGAACACCCACCGATTTGCCCACGGCTTCGCCAATCGATCGGATCTGGTCGTGCTTTTGAAAGCGGCTGTAAAGCAAGGTCGTGGTGAATCCATCGAATCTGCCTTTTTTTGCGAAATTGGCCGTGGTGGTCAACCGATCATGGTAGCAGTAGGTGCAGCGCTCGGCTTCCCGAAAGGCCACATTGCGCAGAAAAGCTTCCAATGCATAACCGGACTGATAGATCACTTTCAGCGTAATGGATTTGGCATAGGTCTTGAGGGTCTCCTCCCGCCGCATGCATTCGGTAAACGGGTGGATGTTGTTGCGATAGAAAAACCCCATGACGTCGCAATGGTCGTCGCGCATTACCTGCACGGGATAGATGCTGCATGGGCCGCAGCAGATATGCATCAGCAGCTTCATTGGCGGGCTCCGAAAATGGCCGTGCCGATACGCACCAAGGTGGCGCCTTCTTCGATGGCCACCTCGAAATCGCCGGTCATGCCCATGGACAATTCCGTCATGCTCACGCCGGGGAGGTCACGCTCGACGATCCGGTCCCGCAACCGGGCCAACTGGCGGAAAAAGGGGCGTGCCTGCTCCGGTGCATCGAAAAAGGGCGGCATGGTCATCAACCCCTTGATCCGGATATTTTCGAGGCCGCCGATCTGCGCGATCAGTTCCAGGGCGTCGGCTTCCGCGATGCCCGACTTGGTCGCTTCCCGGCTGATATTCACCTGGATGAGAACATCCTGCACCTTACCGATTTTGCGCGCCGATTTGTCCAGCGCCTTGGCCAGTTTGAGGGATTCCACCGAATGGATCAGGTCGAACATGCGCACGGCGTATTTGGCCTTGTTGGATTGCAGATGGCCGATGAAGTGCCATTCCACGGCCCGGTCATACAGGAGATTAAACTTGCCCCGGGCCTCCTGAATGTAATTCTCACCCAGGATCAAGGCACCGGCATCGATGGCTTCCGCCACCTTGCCGGCATCCATGGTCTTGCTCACCGCAACCAGGCGGATGGTTTCGGGATTGCGGTCGCAACCGGTTGCAGCGTCGGCAATCCGTTGATGGATCCGGTCCAAACGTTCCTTCACACCGCGAGTCCTCTCGGGTTTTCGGCATTCATGCTCACGACACCCATTCTGATCAAACTCTCGATCACTTCACACACCGGCAGCCCCACCACATTGGTGTAAGAGCCGTTGATGCGCCGGACGAGAAAGGTCCCCATCCCCTGGATGGCGTACGCCCCGGCCTTGTCAAAGGGCTCACCGGTATGAATATACCAGTTGATTTCTTCATCGGTGAGATCCTTGAACTGCACATCGGTTATGACCACATCGCTGATGCTGCACCGTTGGTTTTTACAGACAATGGCATATCCGGTATACACGCAATGCGTCTGGCCGCTCAGCTGTTTTAACATCTGTCTGGCTTCACGAGGATCGCCAGGCTTGCCGAGAATGGCCTGGTCGATGGTAACGATGGTATCGGCGCCAATCACCCAGCTATCCGGGAATTGCCGTGCCACCGCATCGGCTTTGGCCTCGGCAAGAATTTTGACATAGTCCGCAGGATTTGCTAACTGGACCGAATCTTCATCGAAACTGCTGGGAATCACCGCAAAGGTCAATCCCGCCTGTTCGAGTAGGTAGCGGCGCCGGGGCGACCGAGATGCCAGAATTAGTCGGGTTGCCTTTGCTGTCATTTGATTTTGAATGATCGCTCCGCTTTCGTGAAGGCAAAATGGATGGGATAACAGGAAAATTATATTTATCTTGCCACCCTCCGCCTCTCTTTTGCATTATCTTGATCGATAGCGTTTTTTTTACCAAATGCCATGCATAATAACAAGGATCAAAGAAACCGCCCGATCCGCCTCACCCGCTTCTGGATTATCGGTGCTGGCCGATTCGGACAAATGGCCGCAGAGTGGATTACCCGGCAAATTGGCGAGGCGAGAATTGTTG
>JAAUYD010045303.1_pt1 | contig 17233 bp, 19 predicted proteins | sample 7278101 | NCBI WGS metagenome assembly JAAUYD01 (sample SAMN14350128, study PRJNA611818) | marine sediment metagenome | isolation source: surface marine sediment (0.6m) | place: French Polynesia: Moorea | collected 2018-08 | reverse complement strand
GGCCTGGGTGTTCACGTCGGCAACCCTCGCGGTCGGCGAGGACTTCTCGCATTTCGCCTCCCGACTCGGAATCGGCGATTCGAGGGGCCTGACGTTCCCGAGTCCGTATCGTGTCCGGGAGAACGGACTTATTTACCTGCCTCCGGGGCTGCCCCAGCCATCTGACCCTCGCCATACCGAATCGGTCCTGGAGGCGGTAACGCCGTTGCTCGAGATGACCGCCGGCGGCATGTTCTGCTTGTTCACGTCGCATCGTGCACTCAACAACGCGAAGAAATGGTTCAGAGCGAACAGGTCTGCGCTTGGCGGCCGCAAGCTGCTGGCGCAAGGCGATGCGCCGCGCGATGACCTCTTGCGGCGGTTCCGCAAGCTTGGCGACGCCGTGCTGCTCGGAACAGGTAGTTTCTGGGAAGGCGTCGACGTGCGCGGCCCGGCGCTCAGCATCGTCGCGATCGACAAGTTGCCGTTCGCATCGCCGGCGGATCCCCTGATGATGGCGCGCCTCGAGTTTATTCGGCGCGAGGGCGGCAACGGCTTCATGGATCATCAGTTGCCGCTTGCCGCACTGGCACTCAAGCAGGGCGCCGGTCGGCTGTTGCGTGACGACAACGACTTCGGCGTCGTCGTCCTGTGCGATCCGCGCATCACGAGCAAGCGTTATGGCACTCGCTTCCTCGAGTGTCTTGCCCCGATGCCGAGTACCGAGTCGCAAGCCGATGTTGAGGCGTTTCTTGCCGCACACGAGCGGCGTGGAGCTGTGGCATGAAACTGTTGGCGATCGATACGTCGTCCGTGGCGTGTTCCGTCGCACTGCAGTCTGGTGAACAACTGGAAGAGCGGCATGAGGAGCAGGCGCGCGAGCATACGCGTCTGCTGACGCCGATGATCCGTGATGTCATCGAATCGAGCGGCATCGAGTTGGACGAGCTCGATGCGATCGTGCTGGGCAACGGACCCGGTTCGTTCATCGGCATGCGCATTGCCGCCTCGGTCGTGCAAGGGCTTGCGCACGGAGCCGGATTGGCGATCGTTCCTGTCTCGTCGCTGGCGGCCGTAGCCGCCGAGGTGTTTGCGACGAGAGATGCTGTCGAGGCCATCGTTACTCAGGATGCGCATATGAACGAGGTCTACCTCGGCGTCTTTCGACGTGGCGCCGGCGGTATTCTGGAGGAACGATTTCCGGAGCGCCTGCAATCGCAGACTCGTATCGAGGAGCTCGACGAGGCCGGCGCGGAGACACGCGTCGCGGCAGGATTCGGCTGGCAGCGCTACCCGGTGCTGGCAGAGGCAAATCAGGCGATCATCGGGTCATTCTCGGCGGTGGAGTATCCGAAGGCGCGCTACCTGCTTGCTCTTGGTGCCGCGGCATTGAATCGTGGCGGGGCTGTTTCACCAGAGCATCTAGTGCCGGCCTACTTGCGCAGCAAGGTGGCAGAAAAACCGGGTCAGAGTGACTCGTAACAGTTCTGTAATATACTGCTGCTGAAATGCATGGTTTCCCAAACCCTGAACCAGCATGGCCGCAAAGAAGATACTAGTCGTAGAGGACGAACAAGCGATACGCGAGATGATTGCCTTTCATTTGTCGCGTGCCGGCTATGGCGTTATTGAGGCGTCCGATTGCCGTGAGGCTCGCGAGGCCATTGCCGACGATCGTCCTGACCTCGCGCTGGTCGACTGGATGTTGCCAGATATCAGTGGGCTCGAGTTGACGCGCATGTTGAAACGCGAAAAGGACTACGAGGACCTCGCGATCATCATGCTGACGGCGCGAGCCGAGGAACGTGACAAAGTCACAGGCCTCGAGGGTGGTGCCGATGACTACATTACAAAGCCATTCTCACCGCGCGAACTCGTGGCCCGAATCCAGGCCGTACTCAGACGGTCAGGTTCCGCAAACGACGAAGTTGTCAGTGCCGGCGTCCTTGAACTGGACACGGCTGGACATCGGGTTATGTCACTGGGCAAGGAAATCAAGCTTGGACCGACCGAGTACCGGCTGCTGAATTTCCTCATGACGCATCCCGAGCGCGTCTACAGCCGCACGCAGCTTCTCGATCGCGTATGGGGTGCCAATGTGTATGTCGAAGAACGTACTGTCGACGTGCATGTGCGCCGTTTGCGCAAAGCGCTGGCCGACGCGAAGGCCGACGCCTACATCCAGACTGTTCGCGGTGCCGGCTACCGATTCTCTACACGCGATGTCTGACGCCGCCAAGAAACTCCTGAGCGGAATCGCACTCCTCCTCATTGGCGGTGCAGCGATCGGATGGATTTATGGACGACCGGATACCGGCCTCCTTGTCGCGGCATTGCTGGCCCTGGTATGGCAGGTTCGCCAGTTACTCAGTTTCGACCGCTCGTTGCGAACCGACAACTTCGATGATTTTCGCGTCGGTGAGGGCATCTGGGAACAAATGTTCTCGCGCTTTCGCTTCGAGCGAGACCGGGCGGCACGACGTAAGCAAGCCTACCGAGAGTTGTTAAAGGAAATCCGCAAGTCGACCAACGCGATGCCGGATGGCGCTGTCATTCTGACCGAAGAGAACGAGATCGTGACCTGCAATCGCGCCGCCAAAGCTTTGGCAGGTCTGAAACGCAAGAAGGACCGAGGACAACGCGTCGACAACATTCTTCGCGACCCTGGCTTGACGAAATTGCTGCAAGCCGACGACAAGTCGGAGACGGTGGAAATTGCCTCGCCGGTAGGTGATGGCAAGTGGCTGAATTGCCGCGTCGTACCGTATGGCGCAGATCAGAAGTTACTTTTGCTGCGCGACGTCACCGAGCGCATGCGTCTTAGCAAGATGCGTCGTGACTTCGTCGCTAATGCTTCTCACGAACTGCGTTCTCCATTGACCGTTATCAATGGATATCTTGACGCGCTTTCGGACGATGAGCAGATTCCGCCTGGCTGGGCCAAGCCAGTCGAGCAGATGCAGGGGCAGGCGAAGCGCATGCGCAAGATCCTCGGCGAACTACTCGAACTGTCGCGACTCGAGGGGTCCAGCACCGTTAAGGAAGAGGAGCCAATCGACGTGGTTGCGCTGTTCGAAAATGCGCAACAGGCATTCGAAGGCCACGCGAATTTAGCCGACATCGTTGTTAACGCGGATTCCAAGGCGCGATTGCGCGGTAGCGCGGCGGAAATCGAGACGGTTATCGTCAACCTGCTGTCGAATGCTGCGCGGTTTACGCCGACTGACGGAACGATAACGTTGACCTGGCGATCCGGCCCGGACGGGGCTGACCTGATTGTCTCCGATACCGGTGAAGGCGTCGATCCGGAGTTCATCCCGCGCCTGACCGAGCGGTTCTTCCGGGTCGACAAGGGACGGAGCCGCGAAGACGGCGGCACGGGTCTTGGCCTCGCGATCGTAAAACATGTCCTGGCCCGTCACGATGCAGAGTTGACCATTACGAGCGAGCCGGGCGAGGGCAGTGAGTTCTGCTGCAGCTTCCCCACCTCTCGAGTCGTCGTATCCCCACTCGTCGCTCTGTCATAAAACTGCAATATTCCTGTCATATAAGCGACATGTCGCGTCATTAACGTGCCGCTAACTTGTTCGTAACCTGACAGAAATGAAGAGCCACGAGCTCTTACTTGGGGATCAAATCAATGAAAGTACGTATTCTGCTGGCATCCGCTCTGGCCGCTTCGTTCGTGATGTCTGCACCGGCAGCGGCGCAGGAAAGCTGGGCCGACCGAATCAAGTTCAAGGGCGATACTCGTATCCGTCACGAATCGATTGACGAGGACGGCGAGGAAGATCGCCACCGCATGCGTTTCCGCGCACGATTGGGTCTGTCAGCCAGAGTAACCGACGACGTCAACTTCGTGTTCCAACTTGCGACAGGTGGTGACAGCCCCGTGTCGACCAATCAGTCATTCGACGACGGTTTTTCGACCAAGGACATTGGCGTCGACCTCGCCTACATCGACTGGAAGATCTCGGACAACGTGAACTTCTACGGCGGCAAGATGAAGAACCCGATGTTCAGGGCGGGCAGCGTGCCGCTCATCTGGGACGGCGACCTCAACCCCGAGGGCCTTGCCATCAAATTCTCGCAGGGTGGCTTCTTTGGCACGGCTGCCGGGTTTTCCGTTGAAGAGCGTGGTAGCTCGGATGATTCGCTGCTGTATGTCGTTCAGGCCGGTTACAAATTCAAGGTTGGCGACAATGCCAGCCTGACGGCAGGCGCCGGCTACTTTGCCTACACCGAGACGATCGGCAATGAGCCGTTCTACAACGGGAGTTCGAAGGGTAATACGGTCGACATAAACGGCGACTATGTTTACGACTACCAGAACACAGAGATCTTCGCGCAGTTTGACACGAAGGTCGGCGACTGGCCGCTCAAGATCTACGCTCACGCAACGCAGAACAACGAGGTAAGCCAGGAAGACATGGGTTACGCCTTTGGCGCCAAGATCGGTTCAGCCAAAACGGCAGGCGCTTCGGAGTACAGCTGGACGTACCAGGATATCGAGGCAGATGCCGTGATTGGCACCTTCAATGACTCGGACTTCGGCGGTGGCGGCACCGACTCGGATGGTCACATACTCAAGGCGAAGTACGCCGTATCCAAGAAGATCTTTATTGGTGGTACGCTGTTCATTAACAACGTCGATCGTTTTCAGGGCACCGAGCATGATTACTCTCGGCTGCAGCTTGACGTAGAATTCAAGTTCAACTGACGGAGGCCGGAGGGCCACCATGGAAGCATCCGAACTAACAGGGCACATATCGCGCCGCTTTGATAAAGATATCGAGGACTTACGCAACAACGTCCTCGCTATGGGCGGACTCGTGGAGTCGCAGTTGTCGCAGGCGATCGCAGCGATCGTCAGCGGCGACAGCGAGCTCGGCCTGCAGGTCGCGAAAGACGACTATAAGGTTAATAATCTCGAAGTCACGATTGACGAAGAGTGTGGACGCATCCTGGCGACGCGCGCGCCGGCAGCCAGCGACCTGCGCCTCATCGTTGCGATCATCAAAACCATTACGGATCTCGAGCGCATTGGAGACGAAGCCGAGAAGATCGGCTTCCTCGCCTCCAAGCTCGCGGCCATGGACAGACCGGCAGATTCGTATCGTGAACTGAAGACGCTCGGTAATCACGTGGCGCACATGGTTCGCGATGCGATGAATGCATTCGCGCGCCTGGATATCGAGGAAGCCTGGGAGACGGTTCAGGAGGACGAGCGCGTCGACGAGGAATACGAAGCCATCCAGCGCCAGTGCATCACCTTCATGATGGAAGACCCGCGTTCAATCAAACGCGTCATGAACGTGACTTGGTGCGCCCGCTCGCTGGAGCGCATTGGCGACCACGCCAAGAATATCTGCGAATATGTCATCTATATGGTGCAGGGGCGGGATGTACGTCATACTCTGGGCTCAGAAGCTACTGGATCTGAAACCAGCGAATGACCTTACCCGGTAAGCGCCTGCTGAATTTCGCAGGCTTTCTCGCATGTACGGGCATGATGGGCTTTGCACTGTATGCCCAGCATGTTCTGTTCCTGGACCCTTGCCCCCTCTGCGTGTTCCAGCGGGTTGCTACGATCGCGCTCGGCGTGGTGTTCCTGATTGCGGCGCTGCACAACCCCGGGCAGCTTGGCTCGCGAATCTACGGCGGGCTCGTCATTCTGACGGCCGGGTTCGGCGCCGGTGTCGCGAGTTGGCATGTCTACCTGCAGAATCTGCCCAAGGAAGAAGTACCGTCGTGCGGTCCCGGATTCGAGTACATCATGGACAATTTCGCGTTGTTTGACGCGCTCGATATGATTTTCCAGGGGTCCGGCGAGTGCGCCGACGTGGTTTGGCGCATGCTGGGTTTGTCTATGCCCACCTGGGTGATTATCGGCCTCGGTGGCCTGCTGATTGCCGGCACCTGGAATAACTTCCGCAGAGCCTGAGCCTCAGAGCAGCATCAGCTCCATGATGCGCTTGTACATCTTTGTTAATGCGACAACGTCGTCGACACTCACGTGTTCGTCGATCTTGTGAATCGACGCGTTCACCGGGCCGAGCTCGACCACGTCGACGCCAGCCGGCGAAATGAACCGGCCATCTGAGGTGCCTCCGCCGGTAGACAGTTCCGGAGCGCTGCCGGTCAGTTCGGTCACGGCCTGGTGGACGGCATTAATGAGCTTGCCGGGCTGTGTCAGGAAGGGCTTGCCTGACAGGTGCCAGTTAAGTTCGTAGTCGATATCGTGGCCGTCAAAAACGGAATGCACCTTTTCCTGCAATGACTCGTGCGTCCACTCGGTTGAATAGCGAAAATTGAAGCGTGCCGACAGTTCGCCCGGTGTCACGTTGGGCGCGCCGATGCCCGCGCGAACGTCAACTACCTGGAAACTGGTTGGCGGGAAGTACTCGTTACCGTCGTCCCAGTGAATGTCATGCAACTCTGCAAGTACCGGTGCGAAGCGCCGAATCGGATTGTCCGCAAGTTGTGGGTAGGCGACATGTCCCTGCACGCCCTTGACGGTCAGCATGCCGCTTAGCGAACCGCGCCGGCCGATACGGACAACATCGCCCAGCTTGCTTTGACTCGATGGCTCGCCGAGCACGCACCAGTCAATCGACTCGCTTCTGTCCTCGAGGGCTTCCATGACCTTTAGCGTTCCATCGCGCGCACGTCCTTCTTCGTCGCTGGTAATCAACAGCGCAATGCTGCCTCCAGCGTCCGGGTGCTCTTCGAGGAATTCCTCGAGCGCAACGATCATGGCGGCCAGCCCGCTTTTCATATCGGCAGACCCGCGCGCGTAGAGATCGCCATCTTTGAATGTCGGCTCGAACGGCGGGCTTGACCATTCGGCTTCATCGCCCGGCGGAACGACGTCCGTATGGCCGGCAAAGCAGAAGACCGGCGACCCGCCGCCGCGTCGTGCCCAGAGATTGGTTACGTCGTTGAATTGCAGGGTTTCGCAGTCAAATCCGAGCGGCTCAAGCCGCTCGCTCAGCAGTGCCTGACAGCCGGCATCGTCGGGTGTCACCGAGCGACGCCGGATCAGGTCGCAGAGTAGTGCGATTGTCGGGTCTTTGAGTTCGTCAGCCATTGCCTGAATAATGCTACATAAATCTATGAAAAATAATAAAAAGTCGTCATTTCAGCCGGTCGCAATAAGAGCACTTAAGGGCCCTGATTGCAACAATTCGGTAACAATTCGGCCTTAAGCTTTGCGCATGTTTGATCACCACCCCGGGAGAATCCCTGTGAGTATTCATCGCAAAGTTATTGCACTGACCGCCGCTGCCGCTGTTGGCCTTACGGCCGCCGCCAGCGTGTTTGCCCAAGCCGGCCGCGACTATGTGTATGTCGTCGGTTCGTCGACAGTCTATCCGTTTAGCACGGTAGTTGCCGAGCGTTTCGGCCGGAGCAGCGAATTCAAGACGCCGAAGATCGAGTCCACGGGCTCGGGTGGCGGCCTGAAGCTGTTCTGCGATGGTGTTGGCGTCGATTATCCGGACGTTGCCAACTCATCGCGTGCCATCAAGCGGTCCGAGGTTGAGACCTGCGCGTCAAATGGCGTTACCGAGATTATCGAAGTGCGGATCGGCTATGACGGTATCGTTGTCGCCAACGCAATCGGAGGCGATACGTACGAACTGAGCCGCGAGGACATCTTCCTTGCATTGGCCAAGGAAGTGCCCGGGGAGGCCGAAGGTGAGCTCATCGAGAACCCTTACACGACCTGGAAAGACGTCAACGCCAAGTTGCCGGACGTGAAGATCGAGGTGCTTGGTCCGCCGCCGACGTCGGGTACGCGTGATGCCTTTGTCGAGCTTGCGATGGAAGGCGGCTGCAAGGCCACGCCATGGATTGCGGCGCTGAAGAAATCTGACAAGAACCAGTACAAGTCCGTTTGCCATACGATCCGTGAGGATGGCGTATTCGTCGAAGCCGGTGAAAATGACAACCTGATCGTGCAGAAGCTGCAGGCTAATCCTGACGCACTGGGCATCTTCGGTTTTAGCTTCCTCGACCAGAACATGGAGAAGGTCAAGGGCTCGCTGATCGATGGTGTTGAGCCGACGTTTGACGCAATTGCGGATGGTTCCTACCCGATATCACGTCCGCTGTTCTTCTACGCGAAGAAAGCGCACGTTGACGTGATTCCGGGCCTGCGCGGATTCCTGCGTGAGTTCACGAGCGAGCGCGCTTGGGGCGAGGAGGGTTATCTCTCCGACCGCGGTCTGATTCCGATGCCGGACGAAGAGCGCAATGCGGTCGCAACCGCGGTTCGCGACCTCACGCCGCTGTCGCTGGCGGCCGAATAAAGCGCTAGAATAACGCGCCAGGCGGCGATCCGTACGGGTCGCCGCCGTTCGTTGCGACAAGAATAAAATGCAAAGCACGACCCTTATCCTGTTACTCGGTTTCATGGCGACCGCGGCGTTCTATTTTGGCCGCGGCCGATCGCTGTCACTGGTCGGCGGTCCCGGTCACGGGACGGCACTGCATTCGCTGCCGGGCTACTACGGCTACTACGTCGCTATCTGGGTTGCGATCCCGGCGCTTGCTCTACTGTTGCTTTGGGTCATGGTCGAGCCAAAGCTGATTGTGACACTGGTTGTTTCAGGATTGCCGGAGGCTTACCGGGACCTGTCGCCAGGCGAGCTCAACCTGCTCATCAACAATATTCAGAACCTGGCGTCCGGCGACGTCGTCAGTGTCGCTGTTGACGAAACGCTGCAGGCGGCGGCTAACCAGTTTAATCAATACGCAGCCCAGAGCAGGCAGATCCTCGCGGTCCTGGCGCTCGGATTTGCGGGTCTCGGCGGGGCCATAGCCTGGCGGCGCATCCATCCGGATCTGCGTGCGAGAAATCGCGTTGAGCGTGTCATTCGCTGGTTCCTGATCGCGGCATCGAGTATTGCGATTTTCACCACGGTCGGCATCGTTTTGTCGGTCCTGTTCGAGGCGATTCGCTTCTTCCAGAAAGTCCCCATCACGGAGTTCCTGTTCGGCCTGAACTGGAGCCCGCAGATGGCGATTCGTGCAGACCAGGTCGGCTCATCGGGCAGTTTCGGCGCGGTACCGCTGTTTACCGGTACCTTGCTCGTGACGGCCATCGCGATGGTCGTCGCGGTGCCAGTCGGCCTGATGACGGCGATTTACCTGGCCGAGTACTCGAGTGCGAGAGTTCGCGCAACGGCCAAACCCCTGCTCGAAGTCCTTGCTGGTATCCCGACCGTGGTCTACGGCTTCTTCGCGGCACTAACGGTTGCGCCTTGGGTGCGACAGGCGGGTGAGTCGGTAGGACTTGAAGTGGCATCGGAGAGCGCGCTGGCGGCGGGACTCGTCATGGGTATCATGATTATTCCGCTCGTTTCGTCGCTGTCAGACGATGCCATCAATGCTGTACCGACGGCGATGCGCGATGGCGCACTCGGGCTCGGCTCTACACGCTCCGAGACGATGACCAAGGTCATTTTGCCCGCGGCACTTCCCGGTATCGTTGGCGGCATTCTGCTCGCCGTGTCGCGCGCGATCGGCGAGACGATGATCGTAGTGATGGCTGCCGGCCTTGCAGCCAACCTGACCGCCAACCCGTTCGAGGCGGTAACCACCGTGACCGTGCAGATCGTGACCCTGCTGGTCGGTGACCAGGAATTCGATAGCGCCAAGACGCTCGCAGCATTCGCGCTTGGCTTGATGTTGTTTGTCGTGACGCTCTTCCTGAACGTCATTGGTCTGAACGTAGTGCGCAAGTACCGGGAGCAGTACGACTAGTCATGGCGAAGAGCAAGGGACAAACAACGCGTGAGAAGGTCGAGGCCGGACTGCCGCGACGTCGCCGCAAAGAACTCATGTTCAAGTTCGTTGGCATGCTTGCAACGACGGTGGGTGTGGTTTTTCTTGGCGTCTTCTTTTCCACGCTGATCGCCGAAGGATCTTCGGCGTTCAAGCAGACTTTCATGAAACTCGACATCGAGCTGGCCGAAGACGTAATTGCGCCAGGCGGCGAGCTCGATCTGGCGTACGCCGATTTTGACGGTTTAGTAAGGTCCGCATTGCGTGAGGCCATACCCGAGGTGTCAGGACGGCGCGATCGACGCGAACTCTATCGCCTGGTCAGTGTGGGCGCCGCCTACCAGCTGCGTGATCTTGTAGAAGCTAACCCTGAGCTCGTTGGCACCAAGCAAACGATGTGGGTGCCGGCATCTTCCAACGTCGACATGCTTATCAAGGGCAATATTGATGCCGAGCTCGACGAGTCACTACGGCCGATCTCCGATAAGCAGATTGCCTGGGTCGGCACGCTGCAGGACGACGGGCGGATCGAGACGCGCTTTAACAAAGCGCTGTTTACGAACGGCGACTCGCGTGACCCTGAACTCGCGGGAATCAAGGGCGCCGTTATGGGCTCGCTCTATATGCTGATCGTTACGATCGCGCTGTCGTTCCCGATCGGCGTCGCTGCCGCCATCTACCTCGAGGAATTCGCGCCGCGCAATCGCTGGTCTGATCTCATCGAGGTCAACATCAACAACCTCGCAGCGGTGCCGTCAATCGTCTTCGGTCTGCTAGGTCTGGCGGTGTTCATCAACTGGGCGTCATTGCCTCGTTCGGCACCGCTTGTCGGTGGGCTCGTTCTGACTCTCCTGACCCTACCCGTGATCATTATTGCTTCGCGGGCAGCGATCAAAGCCGTGCCGCCGTCGATTCGAGAGGCGGCCCTTGGCCTGGGTGCGTCTCAGACGCAGGTCGTGTTCCATCACGTCCTGCCACTGGCATTACCGGGCATGTTGACGGGCACGATTATCGGTATGAGTCGCGCGCTGGGCGAATCGGCGCCGCTGCTGATGATCGGTATGGTTGCGTTTATTGTCGATGTGCCCGGCGGATTCAACGATCCAGCGACGGCATTGCCGATTCAAATTTATCTGTGGGCCGACAGTCCCGAGAGGGCATTTGCCGAGCGCACGTCCGCAGCGATTATCGTGCTGCTGGGCTTCTTGCTCTTGATGAACCTCGCCGCTGTCATATTGCGGAAACGTATGGAGCGCAAATGGTAAGCGTGGCAATTGAGCTACGAGGTAACCTGTATGAAAATGACTGCTATGACTGACGTCACTACCGACAACCAGACGCCACTGACGCTGACTGAAGAACCAGCGGCGGCGCCTGTTGCCGAGCCAATTCAGATGCCTCAGGTCCCTGAGCAAGAAACTGAATTGAGCGGAGAAACCGTTGGCAATATCCATTGCGAAAACCCGTTCATGATTGCCAATGACGTCAACGTCTATTACGGCGACAATCATGCGATCAAGAATGTGTCGCTCGAGATCGGCAAGAAGGAAGTGATTGCACTGATTGGGCCTTCCGGCTGCGGCAAGTCAACTTTTCTGCGCTGTCTGAATCGCATGAACGACACCATAGAGACGGCACGCGTGACCGGCCAGATTACGCTCGACGGTAAGGACATCCATCGCAAGGAGCAGGATCCTGTCGCACTGCGCGCGCGCGTCGGCATGGTATTCCAGAAACCGAACCCGTTCCCCAAGAGCATCTACGATAACGTTGCTTACGGCCCCCGCATCCACGGCCTGGCCGCTGACCGCGCTGAGCTAGACGACATCGTGCACACGAGTCTCGAGCGGGCAGGGTTGCTCAAGGAAGTGAAGGATCGTCTTGACGAGCCTGGCACGAGCCTGTCGGGCGGTCAGCAGCAGCGCCTCTGCATTGCGCGGACTATTGCCGTGAACCCGGAAGTCATCCTTATGGACGAACCGTGTTCGGCGCTGGACCCGATTGCAACCGCACGTATCGAAGATCTGATGGACGAGCTGTGCGAGGACTATGCGATCGTTATCGTGACGCACTCGATGCAGCAGGCTGCTCGCGTTTCACGACGCGTCGCGTACTTCCATCTGGGCCTGCTGGTCGAAGTTGACGAGACCGACCGCATATTCACCAACCCCCAGCACCGGCTGACCGAAGACTACATCACCGGCCGTATCGGCTAGTTCAGTTCGAGTCTTTCGGAGTACTCCGCTTCCAGCTGCGTCTGCATTTTGTAGAAGGGGCGCGGTGTATCGCCATTCAGCACGTCAACGAGCACGTTGAGGTGCGTATGCCAGCCGCCGCTGACGCTTAGTACGATGTCCTTCGTGTCGAGTCGGCGGTGGGTCAGAACGAGGCGCACCCTGTCGCCTTCCTCCGTTAGCTCGTAGCAGACCTCTGAATTCTCGTCCTCGAATTCCCATGTATGTTGCAGGACATGAGGTGGCTCGCAGCGGGTGACTTTGCCCGCGAACGACATCTTCAATGGCCTGTCCTTGTATTTTTCCGGCCGCGGAATGTCATCATTGCTGGCCTGCGAGATCGAGATATTGTGAAAGTGCATGTCGACGTTGCCGTCAACGGCCGTCTCGACGTCACCACCACACAGCCACTTCGCGCGCTTGTCATTCTCTGTCAGGTAGCTCCATACGCGCTCGATAGGGCCAGGCAGTAGTCGTTCGAAGCGGACCGTCTGCTCGTCGAGCAATTCACCGTAGTCGTTCATTGTTATTCTCCTTTGTTGGCTTCGCCCAGCAATTGCTCGAGTCTGTCGAGGCGCTGTGACCAGAACTTACGGACCTTGCCAAGCCACGCATCGACCTCGTCGAGGCTGTGGTCGTTCAGCCGATAGATGCGGCGTTGCGCTTCAGCCCGGGAGGTCACCATGCCGGCGTCCCGCAGCACCTTCAGGTGCTGCGAAACCGCGGGGCGGCTCATCTCAAATTTGTCAGCCAAGTCGCCGAATGAGGATTCGCCAGCGGCCAATGACTCGATGATCTGGCGTCGCGTGGGGTCTGCAAGGGCAGTGAAGATATCCATGGCCATATAATAAGCAAGTACTTAATTAAGTCAATACTTAATTTGAAATTGACTCTGGGGTCAACCATGCTGTGCGATGCTGCGTCAGGAGAGACACGATGAAGAAAGCCGCAAACGCACTGGTAGCGATCGTTGCGCTCGAGCACATCTATATCCTGGTGCTGGAGATGTTCTTCTGGACCACGCCCGCGGGTATACGTGCTTTCGGATTGACGCAGGAATTCGCGGAGCAATCGGCCGTGCTGGCAATGAATCAGGGCCTCTACAACGGGTTCCTGGCGGCCGGCCTGATCTGGGGATTACTGCGCAAGCACGGCGGCGTCCCGGTGCAGATCTTTTTCCTGGCCTGCGTCATCGTGGCAGGCGTGTTCGGCGGACTCACTGCGAAGTTGTCGATTCTGTACATCCAGGCCTTGCCAGCGGCGGTCGCGCTAGCAGCGGTTCTGGCGGCGCGGCGGTAACGATGTCACAGGCCAGGCGCCCAACCAGGTATGACCGCGTATTGATCGTCCTGGAGGAGATAATTCCTATCTGGCGCAACAACGCCGGCAAGGGATCTTCTGCAACAGCGGATTGGTTGGCTGAGATTCTGGAGTCCATTGGCCCCGACGGATATGTCGTTAAGAAAGCTCGCAAGAGTGAAATCGCCACAGCGCAACTGCAGTTTCTCAGCGATATCCTGCACCCGGGCAACAGGCACGGCGATGAGAGAGATGAGGCAGCGAGCAAGTCGAGGGACGTGTTTCACAGGGAGTTTCCCGAGCATTTTGCGAAGCTCGCTGCGAGGCGAGACAAGATCATCGCGCGCGGCAAGATCAGAAACGAAGATGAGTATTACTTGGTTCGAAATTATATCGACGATGTTGAGGGCGACCCGGAATCTCCTGAGCTATTGGAAAAGCTGTATCGTCTCGTTGACGATTTCGGCGTCGATTAGCTGGAGGTGCAACGTTGGGTGTAGTTGAGTTCAGCCGTCCGCTGAACGTTGAGAGGTCAGGTGAATAGCAAGATCCTGAGTGTGTTGTCGGTATTGCTGGCGGTTGGTTTATCGTCCGCGGGCTCAAGTGCCGGGCCCGGCGGAGACGACATTCCGGGAGAGCGGGCTATTATCAATTCACATATGCACGCTTCGAGTCTCGGCGGAGATGATAGCGTCTACCTTGCTCGCGTTATCGAGGAGATGGATTCACTAGGTATCGAAAAGGCCGTTCTTCACATCAACGAGGCAAGTGATGTCGATACCTGGATACGAGCTGCGCCGGGCCGATTCCTGGCGGGACCTTCGTTTCCATGTGTAAAGGCTGGAGAGGGACGCGCGGACTCATGCTCGTGGGACCAGGGTCGGTGGCCAAGCATCGACTGGTTACGCGAGAATTTCGAAGACGGCACGTTTGCGGTTATGGGTGAAATGTACTTCGTCTACGCAGGCCTATCCCCAGATGACTCGCGAATGGACCCATACTGGTCACTGGCGGCAGAATTAGATATTCCCGTCTTCGTCCATATCAACAGAGGTCCACCGCCGAATTCGCCGTTTCGACCAAACGGTTGTTGCCCGAATTTCGACAGCGACCTGGGAAATCCGGCACTGCTTCGCCCGGTTCTGGAGAAATACCCTGATTTGAGGATATCGCTGCAACACGCAGGATTTCCTCAGATGCCGATGCTCGGCGACATCGCATACATCGAGGAGACATTCGATTTACTGCGTGATTATCCAGATGTGTATGTCGACATGACAATTCTGAACTCTGTTGTGCCTTTGCCTGTTCATCGTGCGGCAGTGCGACAGTTTGTAGAACGTGGCTTTGCTGACCGCATAATGTTCGGCACTGACAATCTTGACGCAGGACAGATTCTCGCGAGATATCGGAGTATGGAATTCCTGTCCGAATCCGAATTGCGCGGTATCTTCTATGACAATGCCGCCAGATTCATGCGCCTGCACCAGCCCGAAAAAAGCCACTAAGCCAGAAGATACACAGTGTTTTCCAAAGGAGTGAAGATGCGACTGCTCGCGGCCATTCTATTTTTGCTTGCACTTACCGCCTGTGGCGAAGAAGCGTCTAACCCCTCAACAGAGCCCGTCTCTGAACGGTCTGCTCCGCTAATTCCTCACCGCTTTGAAGTGGTCTCGCCCGATCCGAATGAGCATGGCGAACGCTTGTCTGCGGTGCTTGGTTGCATTGGATGCCACAAGCTCGATCTTACCGGTGAGGACTGGAGTGATCCCGATTGGGGCGTGCTGTGGACGGCAAATCTCACGCAAAGCGCGGCCGCTTTCTCGGAACACGAGTTGACGGTGATGATCGCCGAAGGAAAGCGCCCGGATCGCGCGCTGATGGATATGCCATCGTATCTCTTTTCGGAAATGCACCCGGAAGATCTTGCTGCACTCGCGAGCTATTTGAAGGCATTGTCAGCCAAAGGCGAGCAACACCCTGAGCCGACCATAGGCCCGAAACTCGCCGAAGAAATTGCGAGCGGGGCCTTCAAAGACTCCGTGCAACAGGTTGCAGAGATGAAAAACAAGGCGCCGCCCGACCTCGGCCCCCAACACGCATTCGCTCGATTCATTTTGCGCGCTACCTGTGCGGAGTGTCACGGTATGGATCTTCAAGGCAGTACCGAACCAATGTTGGACGCTCCGCCGCCGCCAAACCTAAGGATAGTAGCCGCCTATTCGTCCGAAGACTTCTCCACATTGATGAAGACCGGCAAGCCTGTAGGAGACCGCGAGCTGAAAGTGATGGGTGGCGTGTCTCGCGGGCGCTATTCGCGTTTCACTGATGGCGAGATCAAGGCCGTCTATGACTATCTTGCGGAGTTAGCGCGACGAGGGCCCTGAGTAGATTCGAGGTCCGCTCTTGGCCCCAAGCAGCCACACAGGCGATGAAAATTCACCGGCCAAAAGGGTAGGTTCTCAGCGGCCGCTTCTGGCCGGTACCGACCGATCAGGCGTTTCGCGTTAGAATCACGGCTACCGACGCGGATCAGTCGGTGATCCGGACCAGGGAGCGATGGGTAATGGCTCAGCTAATCTGCAGGCCCAGGTCTCTAGCCTTAAAGCTCGGCCGCGTATCGACAACAAGCCAGGAGACTTTCTATTGGACGTGACTCTTGAAATGTACCGGCGTTGCGAGAAGGCATTCCTTCGTGAAATCGTGGTAACCGCCAATGTTGTCCTTGGCAGGCAGCCCGAGCTTTCGCGTGACGATCGCAAACGGATACTGAAAGACCTCGTATTCGGCTTATCGACGCACCTCGACAATAGCTCCTATAGCGGAGAAGTCGATGGCGTCATGGTGTATCCGATACTGTGGTATGACCTTGGCGAGCTCGAGGGAAGCGTACGCCTTAAAGGCAGCGCTGCTCTGCATGAGATTGCAGGTGAAATCGTCGACCAGGTGTTGCAGGCGGAATCAGACGGCTAGTGCGCCCGAAAGATGGGCAGCTGAACCTCTCAAGAAAGGCATTTTTTTGGACACGATTGGCGAGGCTGTCGAATTAGCCCTCAACGGCTGCTCTTGGTCGGAACCGGCCGGCGAAGCATATTGAGGTAGGATGACTCCCACTGACCCATAGCGGACGAAAAGTCGAATTGCAGAAAAGCACCCGCCAAGTGTTCTATCCTGTTATCGCTACAACTATCAGCGTAATCGCCTTTGCCGGGTTCTGGTTCACCTATTTCGCGCCGATCATTGATAGCAGCTATCCGCCTGCGGGTGCTGCGTTGCATGTGCACGGCTGGTCCTTCTTTCTTTGGTACATTCTGTTTCCGGCGCAGGCGTGGCTAATCTGGCGACGACGAATTAGCCTTCACAGGACGCTAGGTAGCATCAGCGTACTTCTGGTCGTACTGATGACTTTGACCGGACTTCTGGTTCTTTCGGTTCGCGTCGATGAGGCTGTGCGCAATGGTGAACCGCGTATTTGGCTGATGTACGGACCTCTGATTCTGTCCAACTTAATTCTGTTCGTTTCGTTTTACTCAGCGGCGATATGGATGGCCGCCCGAAATCGAATAGAGTCGCACAAGCGCCTGATCGTTGTTGCCAGTGCGATTGCTTTGGGGGCGGGGTTCTTTCGTCTGATTCTTTTTTTGAGCGGATTCCACCCGCTCTCGCTGCCGATCGGAGTACTAGCGTGCAGCCTGTTTATACTTGCCGGCATAGTCCACGATTTGTTTACTCGTGGTTCTGTACACAGGGCGTATCTGATTGGCCTTGTCGCGATGTTGGCCGTCGAAGTCTCGTTGTTACCGCAGGTAAGCGAAGCCAATGTAATTTGGGTAAATCAATGGCTCGCGTCTCTAGGCGAGCAGCTCGGGTTTCTTTACGATCCGGAGCCAACCGTAGAGTTTTGACGATACGCGAGTTGGCCGCTTCTGGCT
>JAAUYD010260586.1_pt1 | contig 17235 bp, 14 predicted proteins | sample 7278101 | NCBI WGS metagenome assembly JAAUYD01 (sample SAMN14350128, study PRJNA611818) | marine sediment metagenome | isolation source: surface marine sediment (0.6m) | place: French Polynesia: Moorea | collected 2018-08 | reverse complement strand
AGGGATGTTGCAGCAGCACAAGTAGTTCTGATTAGAGGGCTTGCAGCCGTAGGGCATACGGTGAAGATGCTTAGTGAGGGGAAATTCATTGGAATCCCTGTGAACTAAGAATCCCCTTGTCTTCAGACATGGGGAGTGTCAAATCAACCAAGGGAATATGAGGCAGATTTGGTTAAGACTATATTGCAACTTCAAGCAACATGACTAATTAATAAGTTATCTTAGTGAGCAAAGTAGCTTTCATAAAAAATGAGTTGATATGAGAAAGCTTATATTATTTTGTCTGTTTTTTATCGGTTTGAGTGCAGCCATTTTTGGATTCCTGAATTTTCAGGGATTGGCGACACAAGGAACATTTGAGACAATTCTGTTGGATTTTCGGGAAGATATTCCCAAAGAGTTAGTCCAGCAGGATTTACAAGCGATCGCTAAACAATATAATGTTACACCAAGGCTGGATAACCAGTTTTCAGCTAAGGATAATATTTATATTATCAGAGGCGATCGCACAAGGCTAAAAGCTTTACGTAAGTCTGAGTTTGCTAAACACACAGAGTTTATCGAACCCAACTACATATACAAAATCCCCAAACAGGAAAAGGTTTCCTACAACGGAGCATTTGACCCCTCTAAGGATAATGCAAGCGGTCCTAATGACCCCTTTTACAGCCAGCAGTGGAATTTGCACAATATTGGTGTGGAAGGTGCCTGGAGCCAAAATAAGGGTGATGGAGTCACTGTAGCCGTCATCGACACTGGTGTTACCCAAGTCCGGGATTTAGCAGAAACAAAGTTCGTCAAAGGCTATGACTTTGTTAATGACAAGGAAGCAGCCGATGATGACAATGGACATGGAACCCACGTTGCGGGTACTGTAGCCCAGGCTACTAATAATAACTATGGTGTAGCTGGGGTAGCCTACGAAGCTAGTATCATGCCTTTGAAGGTATTAAGCGATTACGGTGGTGGTACCATTGCTGACATTGCTGAAGCCATCAGATTTGCTGCTGACAATGGCGCAGATGTGATTAATATGAGCTTGGGTGGTGGCGGCGAAAGTAAGTTAATGAAGGAAGCAATTGAGTACGCCTATAAAAAGGGTGTAGTAATTATTGCTGCGGCTGGGAACGAAAACGAAAATTCGGCTGCTTATCCCGCTCGTTATACCCATGTTATCGGTGTTTCTTCCTTTGGCGCTGAAGGAGAAAAAGCCCCCTATTCTAACTATGGCGCTGGGGTAGATATTTCTGCTCCTGGTGGTAGCGAAACAGGTAAGATTTTACAAGAAACCATCGACCCAGACACTGGTAAGTCCGTGTTACTTGGTTTACAAGGTACTAGTATGGCATCTCCCCACGTTGCGGGGGTAGCTGCGTTGATTAAAGCTACTGGTATCAAAGAGCCAGATGCAGTTCTGCAAGTGCTGGAAAAATCCGCGAGGGTGGTAGCTGATGATGGTTTAAACTACTACGGTGCTGGTAAACTCAACGCCGAAGAAGCTGTAAAATTGGCATCCCAAGGACAAATCAGTTTCCAAGACTTCTTCCGGTGGTTGCGGGAAAATGGTTATCTCAATCCCAGATTTTGGATTGATGGTGGTGCTTATGCACTGCTACCAAAAATTCTCATGGTTGTGGGTTCCTATCTCTTGGCTTGGTTCCTCCGGGTTTACTTCCCCTTCGCTTGGAGTTGGTCTTTATCTAGTGGTTTAATCTTTGGTAGTTCTGGCCTATTCTTCCTCAAAGGATTTTACATCTTTGATTTACCCCAATGGCCTTTCCGGGTATTGGGTAGTTCTATTCCTGAATTAGGTAATGCTATCCAGGGAACGGATGCGTTTAACCCTGTATTTGCTAGCGTTCTCATACCTCTAGCCCTAGTAGCATTATTATTAGGGAATCAACAATGGAAAGGATTTGCTATTGGTGCATCCTTGGGTGTGGCGGTATGTTTGGCGGTAAGTGCTTTTGTAGATCCCGCAGTTTGGGGTTTAGGAGCAGGTATTTGGGCCCGTGCTTTTCTGATGACAAATGCAATTCTTTGTCTTGGTTTGGCTCGTTTAGCTGTTAGAGATGAAGCGCAAGTAGCTTAGGGAAAATTTGGTTATGCGAGACTGAGAAATTGAATTAATACATTATTTGACGGTGCTGACTTGAAGTCATGCACCGTTTTTGTTTGCAGACAAATCTTTTAGCCTTTTCTACGAAATCTTCCAAAGAGAATTAATTGCACTCACCCGTCAAGAATTAACAGATGCTAACGCCCAAAGAAAATTTATAGAATTAATAGAGACAGTCTTTGTTTATAAATTTCCACAATTGAGGCTACCAGTAGCGGTAAAGCATTACTAAAAATGAAGGGTATAAATGACAAAGAATCAATTGAAGTTGGCTTTTACAACTATCCTAAAAGTAATAAATTTGGTTCTTCAATAGAGGGTTTGCCGGCGTTGGGGGAGGATGTGGCGATCTAGAAGTATTTTTATTGTGATTTTTTTCAAAATGTTTTATTATTTGATTTTAAGTTGTTTATTTTTTTGTATGTCTTTTTTATCTTCTGTTTTTACATTTTTTGTTATTTGGTTATTTTTTTTAATTTTCCTTTGGTTTTGTATTTATTGTTTATCTTGGATTTTGGCATTTTTCATTTCTATGTATTTGTTTATTTTTTCTCCTAGTATTGATGAGCAGCGTCGGCGAGGTAATTATTTTTCTTTTGACGATTCTTTTGAAGATTCTCATCGTGCTATTACTTCTTCTTTTTTTTATAAACATTCTTTTACTTTTGCTTTCTTTATCTCTTTCTTTATCATTTTATCTTTATATTTTATTGATTTTTTTTGATTGAACTAATTGGAGTAGTCTATTATTTGGGGCAAGTCTAAATATATATTCTGGACAATGTTAGAGACGATTTAAAGTACTTTTTCCTGCTAAAATGCTTGATTCTTTGTCTTTATTAATTGCTTTTCCAACCGCAAGTGCAAATATTGGGTCATGACGTAGAGTTTCATGGTCATTTATATCTTCATAGCCCATGATTAAGCCGTATATACTTAGATGAACTCAACCAAGCAGAAAATCTCTCCTTGGGATTAAGCTTGCTCAAACTGATTGGAATGAAAGCAGAACTAGCTGCTGAAAGCGCAAGAGAATTAATTGCACGCACTCGTGAAGAATTAGCAGATGCTAACGCCCAAAGAAAATTTATAGAATTAATAGAGACAGTCTTTGTCTATAAATTTCCAGACTTAAGTAGAGAGGAAATAGAAGCTATGTTTGGATTAAATGAACTCAAACAAACAAAGGTTTATCAGGAAGCCAAAGCTGAAGGTGTAGAAGAAGGACGACAAGAAGGTCTTCAAGAAGGTCTTCAAGAAGGGCGACAAGAAGGTTTAGAGGAGGGTAAACTAGCAGCAGTACCTCTGTTGTTAAAAGCGGGAATTAAACCGGAAGATATTGCACAACAATTAGGTCTTGATTTAGCAGCAGTACAAAAGATTGCACAACAATAATGATGAAGGGATAGGAACTAAGAACGTTACACGGTTTCATTTGTAATACAATAGCGATCGCATCCCCAACCATCAACCAGAGTGCGAACCGATAGCCTTTTCTACGAAATCTTTCAAACAGATCCCAACATCGTCTTTGAGCTTATCAACAGACCATCTCCTCGTAACACTACCTATAGTTTCACATCCGTGGAGGTGAAAGAAACTAGTTTCCGCATGGACGGTATTCTCGTACCTCCAATTTACGCTACCAACCTACCCATAGTATTTGTTGAAGTTCAAGGATATAAAGATACCAAGAGAATTCTCTATTCCAGCTTATTCAGCCAAATTTTCCTATATTTACATGATTATCAACCAGTAAATGATTGGGTAGCAGTGCTGATTTTTACTAAACGCAATCTCGACCCAGGTTTACCTAATCAGTACCAAGATTTTGCCAATAGTCAGCGTTTTGTACGTATATACTTAGATGAACTCAATCAAGCAAAAAATCTCTCCTTGGGATTAAGTTTGCTGCAACTGATTGGAATGAAAGCAGAACTAGCTGCTGATAGTGCAAGAGAATTAATTGCACGTACCCGCCAAGAATTAACAGATGCAAACGCCCAAAGAAAATTTATAGAATTAATAGAGACAGTCTTTGTTTATAAATTTCCACAGTTGAGTAGGGAGGACATAGAAACCATGTTTGGACTAAATGAACTTAAGCAAACAAGAGTGTATCAAGAAGCAAAAGCTGAAGGTTTGGAAGAAGGGCGACAAGAAGGTGTAGAGGAGGGAGAATTGAGAGGTAAACTAGCAGCAGTACCTCTGTTGTTAAAAGCGGGAATCAAACCGGAAGAAATTGCACAACAATTAGGTATTGATTTAGCAGCAGTACAAAAGATTGCACAACAACAGTAAAGCCATGCGGTTTTTGCTTGTGGGAGATTATACAAGAACCACCAAAAGCGCGATCGCAATTTGAATCAGGAACCTCATATGGTTAATCAAGGAACTACTAATTCAAGAAATCGAGTCTTTACCCTCAGAATTATTGTCTGAAGCGTTAGATTTTATTCGCTTTATTAAAATTAGCCATGCTAAACGCCAATTAAAAGATGATAATAAATCAGATTCGAGGGTTCAACAACAAGTAGAAAAAAGTCTCTATCCATTACACAATACCCAGCCATATAGTTATGAAAACCCAACAGAACCAGTTGCTTTGGAAGATTGGTAAAGATATCATTCTTCTCAATTTGGAAACATTCTTTCCCCAGTCTCAGGATTAAACACAAACAACTGATCGAGGTCGAGTTTAAGATTTAACCGATCGCCAGGATGAATATCTTTGTCTATAGCCACTCCCTGTTGGAGTATGGCATTTAAAATCACATTTGAGTTAAGTAAACCAACACGAATTAATGTTTCCCTCCCCAAGGGTTCCACTACCTTCACTTCTGTTAGTAATACTGGAGAATCATCTCCATTGCTGATAGTTATATGTTCTGGACGAATTCCCAAATCAATAGTTTGTCCAATCTTTAACTTTAATTGCTGTTGTATTTCTGGATTCACAGGTAAAAAATTACCAACCACATCCAGACCTTCCCCTGTATACTTCCCAGGTAAAATATTCATGGGTGGATTACCCAAAAAAGTCGCCACCATCCGGTTAGTTGGTTGAGTATAAACAGTTTGAGGCGTACCGATTTGTTGAATTTTGCCACCATCGAGCACCACAATTTTATCAGCCAAAGTCATGGCTTCGGTTTGGTCGTGGGTAACATAAATAGTTGTAATCCCGATATTTTGATGTAACTCTTTTAACTCTGCCCTAGTATCATCTCGTAACTGAGCATCCAAATTAGACAAAGGCTCATCCAGTAAAAATACCTGGGGTTGACGAGCGATCGCCCTTCCTAATGCTACCCGTTGTTGTTGTCCCCCAGAAAGTTGTTTGGGTTTACGCTCTAAAAGTTGTCCTAATCCGAGGGATTGAGCCACCGTCATCACCCGTGCTTGAATAATATTGCGGTCAACCTGACGCATTTGTAAACCAAAAGCAATATTTTGTTTCACCGTCATGTGGGGATACAAAGCATAATTTTGGAATACCATTGCTACATCCCTTTGTCTGGCTGGGACATCATTCATTAACTTGTCCCCTATATAGAGATTTCCAGAGGTTGCAGTTTCCAAGCCAGCAATAGTTCGTAAAATGGTAGATTTACCGCACCCAGAAGGCCCTACCAACACCCAAAATTCACCATCAGGAATTGCCAAAGAAATATCTTCAATGGCTGTCACATTGTTAAATATACGTTTGATGTTTTCTAATAAAACTCTTGCCATTATGGGATTTTGGATTTCCGTTGTCTATTTTAGATTACTCCACACAAAAATCATCTTGTTCCCCTTACCTCCTCAACTCTGAACTCTTAACTCTTAACTCTTCACTCTTCACTCTTCAACCAGGCTGGGTGAGACATCAAAGAAGCAAATACTCGCACTCCCCGCAGTTGATTGGACAGGGGTAAATGTCCCCTAGGTGCGCTAATGTCCCAAGTAAATTCTTGGGGATAGCGAGTCCAACTGTTACCATTTTTCCAGCCAATTTTCGACCAGAGACTTTCCCAATTTTTACCCAAACCCAACCAAATTTGTCGCTGTACAGAAAAGCCAAATTTTCCCTCAGAGTGAACCACCCAGAGATTATCAATGGTTTGTAAATCAGTTATGGGGAAATTATCCGCCTCCGTAAAATACAGCCATTTACGTTTTACAGCATCATCCCCAGCCACCTCGCACATTTTTTGTATGGTCATGCGATCTGCTGCTTGAAAGTCTTGTACTGCCAGTAATTTCTCCAGAGAGCTGTAATCAATATTACGCTCTGACTCTAAGGGTACAATTCCATGGGGAAAATTGGTTTGCAAAAAGTCTTGAATATTGGGTAAATCGGCATTGTAAAGAATTTGGTAAACCTTACCATCAACCCAAGTAGCTGGATTTTCACGACGTTGTAGCAAAAATTCCATTAAGACATCCAACCCCCCATTGCCAAGATTAGCCAACTGTGGGATTAACTTCTGTTGGACTTTTTCAGACCCACCAATTAACTGGTTACGGAGGGAATAAATGTCATCATTAGTAGCATTTGATGCAGTCATTGGGTCTGTCATGCCATTATTTTGTAAAACTCATTCAACTGAAAACAGTTAACCATCAGCCAGAAAGTAGTTTACAGGAAATTGGCAACAATTCCTACCACATATCTCAAAAATGGGGGAGTATGGAGTCGGTAGTTAGCAGTTGGGAAATTCCTGGATGAAAAATTCCCCTTGCTAGTTATTTATAATTGCCTATGTTTTGCTGTATATTCAAGATAGCAGACTGAATATGCGTATCAGAATCCTAGGGGGAAGACTCTGCGTCTCATAAACTTTGTGAAAAAGGGGTAAAATCTACCAACATCCCCAACCAAAGTCAAGATTTCCTCAACTTGAGTCGCGGCGAACCATTAGGAGTGTTTAATGTACGATAAACTTTCTTCCCCAACAACCGGATCGAAAATTACCTTCAAAAATGGTGAGCCGATTGTCCCAGATAATCCGATTATCCCCTTTATTCGTGGCGATGGTACAGGCATAGATATTTGGCCAGCCACCCAAAAAGTCCTAGATGCAGCCGTAGAAAAAGCTTATAAAGGTAAGCGCAAGATTAGCTGGTTTAAAGTATATGCAGGTGATGAAGCTTGCGATTTATACGGAACCTATCAGTATTTACCCCAGGATACATTAACTGCAATTAAAGAATATGGTGTGGCAATTAAAGGGCCACTCACTACCCCCATAGGCGGTGGTATTCGTTCTTTAAATGTTGCCTTGCGACAAATATTTGATTTGTATGCCTGTGTCCGTCCTTGTCGCTACTATGCAGGTACCCCTTCACCCCACAAAACCCCAGAAAAGCTAGATGTCATTGTTTATCGGGAAAATACAGAAGATATTTATTTGGGGATTGAGTGGAAGCAAGGTGACAAAATTGCTAATCGCTTAATTAATATTCTCAACAACGAACTGATTCCCGCTACCCCAGAACACGGCAAAAAACAAATTCCCCTAGATGCCGGGATTGGCATCAAACCTATCAGTAAAACCGGCTCCCAACGCCTAGTCAGACGTGCCATGAAGCATGCCTTGTTACTACCCAAAAACAAGCAAATGGTGACTTTGGTGCATAAGGGTAACATCATGAAATATACCGAAGGAGCCTTTCGTGACTGGGGTTACGAACTTGCAACCTCCGAGTTTCGCCAGGAATGTGTGACAGAAAGGGAGTCATGGATTCTAGGTAATAAGGAAAACAAACCCGATATTACCCTCGAAGAAAATGCCCGGATGATAGATCCTGGTTTTGATGGCTTGACTGATGAGAAGAAAGCCGAAATTGTCAAGGAAGTGGAAACAGTTCTTAACTCTATTGGGGAATCCCACGGTAACGGTAAGTGGAAAGATAAGATCATGGTAAACGATCGCATCGCCGATAGTATTTTCCAACAAATCCAAACCCGTCCCGATGAATATTCTATTCTTGCCACCATGAACTTGAATGGAGACTATTTATCTGATGCTGCTGCGGCCATTGTCGGTGGATTAGGAATGGGTCCAGGGGCAAATATTGGCGATTCTGCGGCAATTTTTGAAGCAACCCATGGTACCGCACCCAAACACGCCGGATTAGATCGAATTAATCCTGGTTCGGTGATTTTATCCGGGGTGATGATGCTGGAATATATGGGTTGGCAAGAAGCTGCTAACTTAATTAAGCAAGGTTTAGCAGCTGCGATCGCTAATAGTCAAGTTACCTATGACTTAGCCAGATTGATGGAGCCGCCTGTGGAACCGTTGAAGTGTTCTGAATTTGCTGAGGCGATTATTCAACACTTTGGTTAACGCCCTTTGAGTTAATAATTTGTCGGGAGTACAGCAAATCTACTCATTTAAGCAGACTTGTAGGCTAAATGAGTAGTTTTTCTCCAAATACAAAGGAATAGATTACACAGATATGTGTAATCAGTGGAATCTGTGCAATCTGTATAATCTGCGATCAACTTTTGACTTGCCCATAGTGCTATAGATCAGACTTTGTTGATGAAGTTCAATTAATCAACCGTACAATCAGGGTTTAAGCTTATCCCGAACTCGGGTTTTTGAACAACAAATTCAATTTTTGCAGTAAAATTAACTTTAAAAAGGGAATATCATCTACCAAATATCTCTTCCATAATCTTTGAGGTTCACACCATAGTCTAAAGAGCCATTCTAATCCTACTTGGCTCATCCATTTTGGTGATCGCGGAATTTTTCCAGATTCAAAATCAATAGTTGCACCTAGTCCCATGAAAATATTAATTGATGGCAACTGTTTTCTATAGCGATAAATCCATTTTTCTTGTTTGGGAGCACCAACTCCTACAACTAATACATTCGCTCCAGAGCTATTCACTATATCAATGATTTTTTGACATTCTTTTTCATTCTTTTCAAAACCAAATGATGGAGAATATGATTCGACAATAATATCCCTACCTATTTGTTTGTTAATAATTTTTTGAGCTCTCTGAGCAATACCCGGTGCTGCTCCTAAAAGAAAAATTTTAATATCATGATTGTGACGATGGAATTTGCAAAAAGCAGGGAAAAAATCGGAGCCAGCTATTTTTTCTTTAATTGGTGTTCCCAGAAATTTCGACGCATATATTAATATTTGACTATCACAAATATTAATATCACTAATACTATATGCTTCTAAAAATTCATTGTCTTTCTGAAGTTTAATTAAATGGTCTACATTAGGAGTAAATACTACTCCCTTCTGGAGTTTGTGTAGTAATTCTGATTTAGATATATTATCAATATCTATATTTAAAATTCTGACCTTATTGTTCATTTGCTAATAATTTAGATTTACTCACTAATTGTGTAATTTTGCAGCATGAGGAGCGTAATAACTATCAAAATTACTGTTAGCTATTAAATGCAAATATTTACTGTAAATAGTTAGAAATTGATTTTTCTGCGTACATACTTAGTATTAAAATACATTAGTCATAGGAATCTGGCTTAATTTTTGAAAAGGTACGTAGGATATGAGAGCCATGGGGTAACGCACCAAAGCTCTAACCTAGATGCGTTAATTTCCTCCGTTGTAACACACCCGAAAATACCTATTTTTTTTCAAAAATAAAATAGTAATCCTATATCAAATTATGATGTTACTTATGTAAGTAATACATTTGTCTGGAACAGAAATTATACAAGGATAAGGTAAAAAAATGATTGTATATATCTAACTATTTGAGTAAAATTATAAGTTAATACTACCTATCATTAACTTCAAACATCATGGGTACAAGAAATAGTGTCAGATGATTTCATATTGATACCATAAATTTATTGTCTGTGGTAAATTTCAAATGAACAAATATTTGAACCAAAATTGTTTTATAGTTGCTTAATTAATAAAATATCATAACAAAAAAATAATTCTAGTGGGATTACTGGTTTTTTACAAAAAAAATATATTTTATCTGTAAATACAGATAAAAACTTTTCATTTTTATCCCATCCTTTTATTTGCTTGATAATCTCAAGTGACAAAAACTGGCATATTAATGTTGTATCTATAGCAATCCTATTTGATTCAGGACTTACGCAATTGTCATAATCGATGGTTGGTGCGTGACGTTATAAGTCTTACAGCAGTTTGCAGATAAATGAGGTACAGCCTCATATCATAAAACTCTTGTGGGATGGGCATCCCTGCCCGTCCAAATGTACCTCACAAAGATAAAATATGCTGTATTACTACATTCAAATATTTTCGCACCTCACGCAACGGCAATAATGCGGGAAGAACATCTACACCGCATTTTGCCTCCCCTACGCCAAGAAATATGCCAGTCGTGTATATATAATATTTCTGGTGGTTCTGGTAAATTCAACCTTCCCCAATGGGCTGTGTGACTACACCAGACTGCTTTGCTTACGTAAACTACGAACAGTAGAAACAAAATGCGCTGCTACTTGGTCAATTTCCTCATCAGTATTGAATCTACCTATACCAAACCTGACAGATGCATAGGCCAAATTGTGGGATTTTCCCAAAGCTGTAAGAACATGGGAGGGTGCAGTTGTAGTAGAAGAACAAGCTGAACCAGAAGATACAGCCATGACAGATTTTAATCCCAACAATAATGCCGCACCATCCACACCCTCCACGCTAATATTCAAATTCCCTGCTACCCTTAAAGTCGGATGTCCATTGAGATGAATCCCCTCTAACTGAGAAAGTTGCATCCATAATTTTTCCCGTAGTTGAGATAGTCGCTGGTTTTCCATATCTTGCTGTGCAAGTGCAATGTCCACAGCCTTGCTAAATCCCACAATTTGGGGTGTTGCCAAAGTGCCCGAACGCATTCCCCGTTCATGTCCACCTCCGTGTTGTTGGGGTGCTAACTGCACCCTGGGGTTACGGCGACGCACATATAATGCGCCAATTCCCTTGGGACCATATACCTTATGGGCAGTGAGGGACATTAAATCGATGTGCATCCCTTGCACATCTAAGGGAATTTTTCCTATACCTTGGGCAGCATCCGTATGAAAAAATACATTTCGTTCCCGACACATGGCACCAATCTCTGCCAATGGTTGCAATATGCCAATTTCGTTATTCACCGCCATGGCCGATACTAACACCGTATCATCACGAAAAGCCTTTTCCAGACTATTTAGATCGATAATCCCATCCCCTTGTACCGGGAGAATGGTAATTTCAAAACCTAAAGATTGTAAATATTTACAAGGGTCAAGCACGGCATTATGTTCTGTAGCCAAGGTAATAATATGTTGCCCTTTTTGGAAATAAGCTTCTGCAACCCCTTTAATCGCTAAATTATTGGCTTCCGTTGCTCCACTGGTAAAAATAATTTCTTCAGGGGTAGCGTTAATGGCTGTTGCGAGGATTTCCCTGGCTTGTTTAACTGCGGCTTCTGCCTCCCATCCATAAACATGATTAATACTGGAGGGATTGCCAAAATGTTCTGTAAAATAGGGCAACATTGCCGTCAATACCCGTCTATCCACAGGGGTAGTAGCGTGACAGTCTAGGTAGATGGGATGAATCGACATAAGGAACTAACTTTTCTATTCTTTAGTAACACAATGAGGTAGCAATCCCAAATTAATTTTACTCATTTATATTTTATCATCAAAGTTCAACTCACCAAAGATTCGTAGGATTTCGTAGGTAAGACAGTTAAATTATTTCTCACAGGAATGTTAATCACAAATTTAGTTCCTTTTCCTGGTATTGAATCACAAATAATTTCACCACCATGTTTTTCTACGACAATATGATTACTAATGGATAATCCTAGCCCTGTATGTTTGTCCGCAGATTTAGTGGTAAATAAGGGGTCAAATACCTGAGAACTAATCTCCTCATTTATTCCCAAACCATTATCCATGATATGGATTGTTACCCAATTATTGTCAGTGGCTTGAGTATAAATACAAATTTGTGGCTCCCTACCTGTTTCCCATTCGTCATTGTCCATAGCTTCTTCTATGGCATCAATGGCATTACTCAACAAATTCATAAAAACTTGGTTCATCTGGCTGGGGTAACATTCCACTGGAGGTAAATTACCATATTCTTTAATTAACTTGATTTTTGGTAGTTCTGCCTGATTATTCAACCGATAATTGAGAATCATTAAAGTACTATCAATTCCCTGGTGTAAATCTACTATCCTCAATTCTGACTTGTCGAATTGGGAAAAGTTTTGCAAAAATGTAATTGTTTCACTAATATTTTTGACTTTTGTTTTCATAGAACTCAGAAGTTTTGGTAAGTCTGATTGTAAAAAATTGACTTCCATTTCTTCTATGGTGTCTAAAGTTGATAATGTCAAATTATCAGATTGCTTTTGAGAAAATTTTTCTAGTAATAATAAATCTTTGATCTGGTTTTCAGCATCATTAATATTTCCATAAATAGAATTAATTGGCTGATTGATTGCATGGGTAATACCAGTTACCATTTGACCCAAACTAGATATTTTTTCCGTTTGAATCAGTTGTGATTGTGTTTGATTCAACTTGTTAATAGTTTCTTGCAACTGTTCCATTTGTTGATTAATGGTTTGGTTACGAATTTCAACTTGTTCAGCCATGTAGTTGAAACTTGCCGCTAGTTCTCCCATTTCATCCTGGGTGATGATATCAGACCTTACTGATAAATTTCCATGGGAAAAAATTCGAGTAATTGCTTGTAATTTTTTGATCGGATTTGCGATCGCTTTTCCTAAAAGAATAGCTAATCCCATATCTATGGCTAATGCTAAACAAGCGATGATAGCTTGGAGTATCAGGCTATTTTGCAGTAGGGTATTCATATCGTTTTCTGGAGTACCCCGCACTAATATTGCCACTGGATTACCATTAAAATCAGATATTGTTTTGGCAACCATGGTGTAGGTTTGATTTTTGATTGTAATGCGCTGATTTACGAAATTTCCTGGGGTAGCGATCGCGTTTTGTAAAATAGTAGTATTTGGTAAGGGAATATGATATAAATTTTCGTTTTTTTGCGGTTTTTCTGATGATTCTTTACTAGATTTTTTTGGTTCTAAAGATGAAGTGGCAATTTCAAATTTTCCTGGGGATGGATGCAAGTAGACAGCACTATAACCGCCATTTTGAGTCAAAAGAGTTTGATTCACAATTGGCAATTTATGATTTACAATATCCCCAGATACCAAAGCACCAATTACTTTTTCACTTTGAGGATCTTTTACAGGTGTAACAGTATAGCGAATTAATGCTTGCTGTTTTTTCATCCCTGGGGGAATTGGTGGTGATTCTTTGGCAATTTCTGACCAACTAATAATTTCACTCGTTTTAATTTGCTGAGGATTCCTCAGTACTTCACCAACTAAATTATTGGGATTAAATATTTCACCAGTGCGGTCTTTATTTGCATTAGCAATAATCTTTAAATCCTTACCTACTAAAGTAGCATATTCAATTTCCCTTGCCTTCACTTCATTCTGGAGAATCTGCTTAACTTGTTGCCTTAAGGCTGGTTGTACAGTTTTAGTTGTTAAATGATTTTTGGCAGCAGCAATAATCGCAGCATTATCTGATTGACCCCGAAAACCAAATCCCATTTGATCGATTTTAATATTGTAATTAATATCGAGCATACCCAGCTCAGATTTAGCTTGATTAATTAAAGCATTTCTTCCTCCTGTGATAATTAAAATAGACCCAACACCTACTAGTCCAACGATAGAAATCACCTCCGATGCGAATAATCCAATAAACTGCTTACGCCGAATTGGCAAGTTATAAAACCAATTCAAAATTTTATTATCAGCCATAAAAATTTTTTTATTTTAAATCAGATATTTATATCAACGACAATCATTTTTTTTATCAGAGCTGTGTTCTTGCAAGAAAAAATGTTTGATTGATAATCCTAAATTAGGTTTTTGTAAAAATAAAAGCCACAGTTCTATATGTAAAAATTTATAAAAAATAAATTCACAAATCCTAAAACCCTATTCACTAGTATTAACTAGCTTAATACTATTTTTGTAAAGAACGGCTACAGATGATATAAAGATTACATAGCAATTTTATTTGTTTCAGTACAAGGAAAGTAAAAATACTATCAGTAAGTAAAAAAATATACTTTTGTCAAGTAAAAATCATATATGTTGCAAGAAAATTGTATGGATAATATTAAAAATATTACTATTAATGGTTAATATTTAATAGTCATGAAGTGATTTATTTGCAAGAATTAAGCAATGACGGTAAATATTACACGAATAGAAATAATTACTGAAAAATAGGGGCAAGCATTTGCAGCGAATAGAGTCGATTCAATAAAGATGCCCAAATTGTTCACAACATCGCAAATGGAAGACTTGCGGTTGGAAGTATGGAAGATTGAAGGGAGTCGAATGTCGCAGCATGGATTGCAAAGCAACTGTCAATCATTAGTGATTACTTGTCCAATCGTAAAAAAGCGATCGCCCTGTGGTAAAAAAGGCGATCGCTAGAATGTAGTGGCGTGGCAAACCTGACAATAGAAGGCAAGCACACAGCAATGAATTGTTTTGGAGCAATCACTAATTGGAGTGTTCCAAACACTCCAATTAGTTATACGCCTTATGTGAATTAATATACCCGAGTTCTAGTAAGGCTTTGAGCCTGTGGTCTAGGCAAAGTTCTCAACTATATTGACGTACTTACGTCTTTCCAAGCTCTAACTCACATAAGCCGTATTATTTAATTGGTGTACAAGCAGCAGCTACATCTGTTGTACAAGGAGAGTTCCCAGAACCAGTGAGAGTACCATCTGCTGCAATATTGATAGTATAGTTACAGCCTTGATACGCACGAATGGGACTAGCAGAACCTAGTAAATTACATTTTTTACCAGCAACTTCAAATACAATGCGGCTAACTCCTCTGAAAGGAAAATATTTTTCAGCAATCACTGGTTGGTTAAGAGTTGAACCAAAATCAGCTTGGTACTTGAATTCCACTCCGTCAGCTAGTGCAGGAACAGTGCTGGATAGCATAAATACCAAAGCAGAGAAGGTAATTAGGATCAATTTTTTCATTGTATTTCTCCAGTTGAGAGATTGAATTAAGTGTTTACAACTATTTGAGTTGTGTATTTATTAGTTGTTTGGTAAATATGGAGAATAGTTAATTGCTTAACTTTTGTGTTCCCTATTTCCCGCCCACATATATAATAAAGCACATTTTGCACACTAGGATATAACACAGCATAATTACGTATTTTTTCTCTTTATATTAGTTATAAGTTATACTAATAATAAAAAATAGCCTCCGTTCAAGCCAGGAGATTAAGTGTATAAAATAGCTCTTTCTTATTCTAAAAAACAGTAAAAACCGATTGTGACAGTTGAGGGTGATCAATGTCAGTATGACTCAAGGGTTTTTAGCCTGTCTTCTTATAAGACGTTTCTCCAGCTCAATTTCGTAATTTTTTTGAGTTAAGTTATATTACAAACATTTTTTCTCAACAATCCAACCTCAACCCCAATATTCTCTGGGGCGTATGGATTGATGGAGGGAAGGAGTGATGGAATGATGGAGTGATGGAGGGAAGGAATATTAGGGAAATAACTTTTAACTAACAACTTGTACCAATGTCACTTAGCCGGTGATTGACCCCTGAGAATGAATTTCCAGGCTAACAAACAAAGTCTACTTAAGTAGACTTTGGCTATGAGTCTGGGATTTAAATCCCAGGCGGTTATTGGGGATGGTGCAAGTTATCAGTTTTAAATTATATATTCTTAAAATTATAGACACACTCTCTCCCTCTCTCCCTCTTGCACACTCCCCACACTCCCAATAAATAATTCTTTTCGATTACAACAATTGATTCTCTGGCACTTAGTTAGAGGACAGATGAGAGTTTTTGTATTCAAAAGTCAATATTCTGTGCTATTTCTGATTTAAAATACACTAATCCCATCAAAAAACCGTAGATTAGTTGCAGAGGTTCTAAGCAGTGGGCATCATAGTTGAAAATGTATCCAAGCAGTTTGGTAGTTTCCAAGCTGTAAACCGGGTAAACCTAGAAATTAAAAGCGGCTCTTTAGTTGCATTATTGGGCCCCTCTGGTTCGGGGAAATCCACTCTCCTGCGACTAATTGCGGGATTGGAGATGCCAGATACAGGTAAAATTTGGCTCACGGGCAAAGATGCAACCAATCAAAGCGTACAGCAGAGGAATATCGGCTTTGTATTTCAGCACTATGCTTTATTCAAGCATATGACAGTGAAGCAGAATATTGGTTTTGGTTTAGAAATTCGCAAAGCAGCAAAAGCTAAAATTAAATCTCGGGTAGGGGAGTTACTCGATTTAGTCCAATTAAGTGGATTGGGCGATCGGTTTCCGTCCCAATTATCTGGTGGACAAAGGCAGAGGGTAGCATTAGCTAGGGCATTAGCTGTAGAGCCAGAAGTATTACTTTTAGATGAGCCATTTGGGGCACTCGATGCCAAAGTTCGTAAGGATTTGCGTGCTTGGTTGCGCCGTCTCCATGATGAAGTTCACGTTACCACGGTTTTTGTCACCCACGACCAAGAAGAAGCGATGGAAGTATCCGATGAAATCGTGGTGATGAATAAGGGGAATGTGGAACAAACCGGCACCCCGGCGGAAATTTACGATCATCCCGCCACTGCATTTGTCATGAGTTTTATTGGTCCGGTGAATGTGCTACCGAGTAACTCTCGTATATTTCAGGAACACGGGTTTGATTCTGCTCACCCAGAAATGTTTCTCCGTCCCCAGGATGTGATTGTGGATACTACTCCCAATGGAACAACGGTACCAGCTAGGGTGAATCGTTTAATTCATTTGGGTTGGGAAATTCAGGTAGAGTTAAGCTTAGATGATGGGCAAATGGTAACAGCACATTTAAGTAGGGAACGGTTTGATCAGTTGAATTTAGAACCACAACAACGAGTATATGTCAAGCCCAAGGATGCTAAATCTTTCCCATTATATTGTTCCATTTGACTGCCTCTTAAGGAAGGTAGATTAAATAACATGCAAATCTATAATTTAACCTCACCCTCGCTTTTTGCAGTGCAAAAATCTTTCCCTCT
>JAAUYD010157116.1_pt1 | contig 17243 bp, 13 predicted proteins | sample 7278101 | NCBI WGS metagenome assembly JAAUYD01 (sample SAMN14350128, study PRJNA611818) | marine sediment metagenome | isolation source: surface marine sediment (0.6m) | place: French Polynesia: Moorea | collected 2018-08 | reverse complement strand
GTATACTTTCGCCGATCGCAAGGGTGAATTGTTAACTTTACGTCCTGAAGCGACTGCCTCGGTAGTCAGGTCTTATATTCAACACAAATTGCACACACCGGACCCGATACACAAGTTTTACACCATCGGCCCCATGTTTCGGCGGGAGCGACCGCAAAAAGGGCGCTACCGTCAATTCTATCAAATCAACGCAGAAATTTTCGGGGTAACGGAACCATACGTCGATGCTCACCTGATCATCATGCTAGCGGCCCTGTTTGACCGCTTGAAACTAGATGATATCAGCACCCATATCAACTCACTGGGCTGTCCCGTGTGCCGGCCGGATTATAAAAAAGCGTTGGATGCCTACATAGCCGGCAAACTTGATCAATTGTGTGCTGATTGTAAACGTCGCAAAGATCGTAATCCGTTGCGGGTACTCGATTGTAAAGTATCGACGTGTCGAGAAGCCATGGCCAATGCACCGGAGTTGATTGATCATCTGTGCGATACCTGTCGGGAACATTTTGGTACCGTACAAACTTTGTTAGATGATCAAGGTGTTTCATATAAAATCGATAAACGCCTGGTCAGAGGACTCGACTATTATACCCGTACCACTTTTGAAATACAGACCGGCTCTTTAGGAGCCCAGAGTGCCATTGCCGGTGGTGGACGGTACGACCGCTTGGTAGAAGAGTTGGGTGGGCCCGATATTCCAGCCATTGGCTTTGCCATTGGTTTTGATCGCCTTGTAGAGGTGGTCATGGATAAAAAACTGCCGGAATCAGCCGGCCCACAGCTTTATATTGCCGCACTGGGAGAAAATTGTCGGCGCGTGGCTTTTGAGTGGTGCTGTGAATTAAACCGTTCGGGAATTACCACCGATATGGCCTACACTGACAAAAGTTTGAAAAGTCAGATGAAACGGGCCAACCGTATCAATGCCGCCAATGTGCTGATTGTGGGTGACGATGAACTGGTTCGGGGTGAGGTCGTTTTAAGAGATATGATGACCAAAGACCAACGCGAGGTCAAGGTGGATGGACTGACAGATATGCTTAAGGACGTATTGTAAAGAGGGAGTTTCCATTGACGGATCAATTAAAAGATATGCGCCGGAGTCACCATTGCTGCCAATTAACCGCCAATAATATCGGTGAAGAAGTGGTCCTGATGGGTTGGGTCCAGCGACGCAGAGATCACGGTGGCGTGATTTTTGTTGACTTAAGGGATCGAGAAGGTATCACCCAGGTGGTGTTCAATCCTTTGGTAGATAAGGCTGTTCACAAAAAGGCCCATGTACTCAGAAGTGAATTTGTGATTGGGGTCAAAGGCAAGGTAGAAGCGCGGCCGGATGGAATGATTAATTCTAATCTCGTCACGGGAGAGATTGAGGTTCTTGTCTCCGAACTGAAGATTTTTAATGCCGCAAAAACGCCCCCCTTTTTAATCGAAGACCATGTGGACGTTTCTGAAACGATTCGACTTCAGCATCGGTATCTTGATCTGAGAAGACCGCGGCTTCAACACAATATGATGTTGCGTCACAAAGCCGCTAAATCCGTGCGGCGATATCTGGATGACCTTGGATTTATCGATATCGAAACACCTGTGTTGACCCGAAGCACCCCCGAAGGTGCCAGGGATTACCTGGTACCCAGCCGGGTTAACCCGGGGCAGTTTTATGCGCTACCGCAATCGCCGCAACTGTTCAAGCAATTACTCATGATGGCGGGGTTTGATCGATATTATCAGATCGTCAAGTGCTTTCGAGATGAGGACCTGCGAGCCGATCGGCAACCTGAATTCACTCAGATCGATGTGGAAATGTCGTTTATTGGGGAAGACGATATCATGGCGATGACCGAGGGAATGATGGCTGCCATATTTGAGTCGGTTCTAGAAAAAAAGCTTGACCGGCCATTTGATCGGCTGACCTGGAAAGAGGCTATGGATCGATACGGGCTGGACAAACCCGACGTTCGATTTGGTCTGGAACTTGCTAATATTAGTGACATTGTAGCCAATAGCGGGTTTAAGGTGTTTTCAGGTGCGGTTAAAAAAGGTGGTGTGGTGAAGGCCCTGAATGCCAAAGGGTGTATCAATTTTTCACGAAAAGAGATCGATGATCTTACAGATTTAACCGCCGTTTACGGCACCAAAGGGCTGGCTTGGATCAAGGTGCATGAAGATCGCTGGCAGTCGCCCATCGCCAAATTTTTCAATGATGATGAGGTTGCTGAAATGACCAAACGTATCGACATGACGCCGGGCGATCTGGTCTTTTTTGTGGCCGATGTGCCCAAAATAGCCAATGAAGCGTTGGGGCATTTGAGAAACCACCTTGGGCACCGGCTAAACCTCATAAAAGATGATACGTTTGCTTTCACCTGGGTAACCCATTTTCCACTAATGGAATATGATGCAACCAAAAAGCGATATGAGGCCCTGCACCATCCCTTTACGGCGCCCATGGAAGAAGATGTCGAAAAAATAGGTGATGATCCGGCTGCGGTGCGTTCCAGGGCTTACGATCTGGTATTAAATGGAACCGAAGTTGGGGGCGGCAGCATTCGTATTCACCAACCCGATCTTCAGGCCAAGATTTTTTCTGCATTGGGGTTGGACCAAGATACATACGAAGCCAAATTTGGTTTCTTGCTGGAAGCGCTTAAAAACGGCGCGCCGCCACACGGTGGCATCGCATTCGGATTTGACCGCCTGGTTTCCATTTTGTGCGGTGAACCATCCATTCGCGATGTGGTTGCCTTTCCTAAAACCCAGAAAGCGGCTTGTATATTAACCGGCGCACCATCAACCGTGGTGAAGCCTCAACTAAATGAATTGTCAATCCGTGTCAACGCCATTTAAATTTTTACTTGACTATAAAGCCTGGGTTTTATAGATACCTTTGGTTGTTATTTAGTCAGATCCCCAGTAGCTCAGTTGGTAGAGCAGATGGCTGTTAACCATCGGGTCCGCGGTTCGAGTCCGTGCTGGGGAGCCAAAAACAACAGGCCGGGACATTTCCCCGGCCTTTTTTATTGGAATGCCACTATGTCCTATTGGGTATATGTTCTCCAATGGCTCCGAAATTAATTTTTCATCTAAGCCTGTCCGGTCTTCGCCCTACCTGACTGGAAGCTGGAAAAATACAACGCTACCAGCTTCAGCCGCCATACAGGACCCCAATTGACCGATCCTTTGTCATTGGATATTAAAACACAATGATCCAGGTTAGGGGATCCCTGGTTTACATAAACAGTTTCGACTCAATTTTGAGCTTTCAAAGTATAGCGGAGGCATTATAAACAGGCGAAATGGTTTGCGGGAAAGTCATAGGGAGGTTTTTGCCGCATCATTCGGAATTTTTGTTATTTCAATCACAATTTGAACCATTCAAACAAAGGAGAAACGGATGAGTAAAACGACCGACAACTTGAAAGCTGCATTCGCTGGTGAATCCCAGGCCCGGAATAAGTACACTTTTTTCGCCGAGGTGGCCCGCAAGGAAGGCTACCTGTACCTTGCCAAGATCTTTGAAGAGACGGCCGAGAACGAACGCCAGCATGCCAAGGACCATTTGCTGTTATTAAACGGTATTGGAGATACTGTGGCCAATCTTAAGGAAGCCATCGGTGGTGAAGATTATGAGGTCCAGAGTATGTATCCCCGGATGGCCAAGGAAGCTGATGAAGAGGGCAACAAAAAGGCCGCTAATGCATTTAAGCAGGTCGCCAAGATCGAGGCCCACCATCGGGAGCGCTACAAGAAGCTGCTGGCGATGGTCGAGGCTGGTACACTTTACAAACGGGAAGAATCCATCAAATGGAAGTGTAGTGTATGCGGGTATATCGTTGAAGGCACTGAGCCCCCCAAAAAATGCCCGTCATGCGAGCACCCCCGGAAGTTTTATGAGCCTGCCAATTTGGATGTATGAAAAAATTGGCCCGACAGGTTTCTATTGCCAACCGAGGTCGTGATTTTTATAGTTTATTGGAATGCCACCATGCCCTATTGGGTTAATATCCCCCAAAAGTCTATAATTAGCGAATCGTGGTATCCTGAAAACAAAGAACTTTGTTGACGGATGGGCACCGGGAATCGGGATACAACATCGCCGGGCCAATGGCACTGATCATTGCGAGGTTGCCAGAATCATAACATTTTAATTGGTGGTCTGTGCTGTTTGACAGCGAACCTTCGTATCTTATTGGGCATCTTTCGGCGGCAGCAGTTTAAATGAATGGCTGATGTTGGCGTTCACGGATGCAGCGGCGCTGCAATATTTTTGTTCGGACAGTTCAATGGCTCGCCGGGCATCATTTTCTTTTAAATCATTGCCGTAAAAAAGGTATTCAATCTCGATATCGGTGAACCGTTTGGGGTGATCCTCGGCCATGGTTCCGAAAATGATAATCTGAAAATCAGTTAGATCGGCCCGTTTTTTTTTCATAATGGAAACCACATCCATGGCCGTGCAACCGGCCACACCCATCAACACCATCTGCATGGGGGTGGGGCCGCTTTTGCCGTCGACGGAATCCAAAACAATGGCCGGGCTATCCTCGGTTTGGCCGACAAACTGTAATCCGGACGTCCATTTTAACGTTGCTTTCATGGGTTTGTCTCCTCTAATAGCCACGGGTACTTTTTAATCATACCCATCTAAACATGAATCAGGCCCGGTTGAAAAGTAAAGTCCAAAGCCGGGTCTATTATTGTTTGAGCTGTGCTTACAGTAATTTCCTTTTCAAGAAAAAAGGCACTTGTCATGATGCCAGCAGTGCGTCAATTTTGGTCAGTAGTTGATCATCTTCGTAGAAGTTCAGATCGATCACCTGACGCGGGCAAACGGCAGCGCAGATGCCGCAGCCATGACACATGGCCGGATCGATCTCGACGATGGCTTCAGCCACATTAAAGCGTGGCACGTCAAAAGGACAGGCCCGTACGCAGGTGAGACAGCGCACACAATTGTCGGTGTCGATTTGGGCCGTGATGGCTGACAGCTTGATAATATCTTTCGATACAAAGGTGACCGCCCTTGCTGCAGCTGCCTGAGCTTGAGCGATGGTTTCGGTGATTAACTTGGGTCCGTGGGCGGTACCACATAAAAAGACACCGTCGCTTCCCATGTCGACCGGACGCAGTTTAACATGGGCTTCGATAAAAAATCCCTCGGGGTTGCGATTGAGTTTCATGATGGTGCTGACATCTTCGGTATCGGCGGCGGCCACACCGGCACTCAACGCCAGAAGGTCCGATTGAATCTCTATGTCTTGTTGAAGCACATGGTCTTTTACCGTCACCAATACACCCTTTTCATCGGGTGTCACGCCCGGTGGGTGATCTTTGTCGAATCGTATAAAAATGACCCCTTGTTCCCGCGCTTTGGTGTAATAATCTTCCATCAGGCCGTAGGTACGCATGTCGCGATAGAGAACAAAGACCTGGGTATCCGGTGAGAGTTCTTTTATCGCCAGCGCATTTTTCACGGCTGACTGGCAACAGATTCTTGAACAATTGGGGTTGTTGTCGTCGCGGGAACCAACGCATTGGATCATGGTGACTGTCGACAAGTCTTTAGCGCCCTTTTCATGGAGATAATCCGTTAGGGACACTTGGGTTAAAATGCGGTCATCTTGGCCGAAGTCGTACTCGGAGGGCTGGTATTCATTGGCCCCGGTTGCGACAATGATCGCTCCGTGGTCGATAACCTTGGTTTGACCGCCTGGCAGGTCCACTTCTGTTGTAAAATTGCCCTTAAAACCGTCAAACCCAACCACCCTTGCCTGGGTTAAAAGGTCGATATTGGCATCACCTTCAACTTGATTAATCAGGTTTTTGACATAACCCCGAATATCATCGCCTTCAAGCGTGTGGTGTAATTTAAGAGCCATACCCCCCAGCGCATCACTTTTTTCGAGCAGGGTAACAGGGAAACCCTGGCGGCTGATATTAAGCGCCGCATTCATGCCGGCGATCCCACCGCCCAAAATCAGGGTTCGATCATCCACATCGATGATCTTTTCCGAAAGCGGTCGCAGTGTGGCGACCCGGGCCACGGCGGCTCGCACCAGGTCTTTGGCTTTTTGGGTGGCAATATCAGGATTATTGGCATGGACCCAGGAGTTGTGGTTACGGATATTGGCCATTTCGAAAAGATATTTATTAAGACCCACCGCCTCCAAGGTTTCCATAAATAGCGGCGCATGGGTTTTGGGGCTGCATGATGCCACAACGACCCGATTGATGCCTTCTTCCAAAATCACTTCTTTCATCTTTTCCTGTGTGTCCTGGCTGCAGGTAAAGAGGTTGTTGGAAGTATAAACCACCTTGGGCAATGTGGCGGTATAATCTTCCACGGCGGGAACATCCACAACACCGCCGATATTGATTCCGCAGTTGCATACAAATACACCCACCCGCGGTTCCTGATCCACCACATCGATGGCCTCGGGCAGTTGTATCATTTTAAGGTCCTGCCCCCGTGCGTCGGCCACATCCACCCCGGCTGCTGCCGCCGCGGCGCTTGCCTCGGTGACCGATGAGGGAATGTCTTTGGGTCCCTGCAGGATACCGCAGGCGTAGACACCCTTGCGTGAGGTTTCGACCGGCGCAAAGGTTTCGGTTTCGGCGAAGTTGTAGTGATTCAAGTCGATATTGAGGGTACGGGCCAGCGCCATGGAAGATTCCGATACCTGTAACCCGACAGATAGCACCACCATATCAAAGGTCTCATAGGTCATTTCGCCGGCTTCATTGGCAAATTGCAACGTAAGATCACCGGTTTCAGCGTCGTTTATGATGGTATGAACCTTCGCTTTTTCAAAACGAATCCCCTCTTTTTCCTTGGCACGGAGATAGTACTTTTCGTAATCCTTGCCAAATGAGCGGATATCCATGAAAAAAACGGCGCAATCAAGATCACCGCCAGCGTGTTCTTTGGCGATCATGGCGTCTTTGATGGCGTACATACAGCAAACCGAGCTGCAGTAGCCATTACCGCATTTATTGGTATCCCGCGAACCGACGCATTGGAGCCAGGCGATTTTTTTGGGTTCTTTTTCATCCGATGGGCGCACCAAATGGCCCATGGTGGGCCCGGAGGCGCTTAAAATGCGCTCAAATTCCAAACTGGTCATTACATTAGGATTAATGCCGTAATGATAGAACTCCCGTAAAGGGGACGGATCGTAAAGACCGGTACCTGATGCCAACACCACTGAGCCGACGGCGAGTTCCAATTCTTTGGGTTGGTCATCATGATCGATGGCTTCGGCGAGGCAGGCGTCGACACATTGGTAGCACTCGGAACAGATGCCGCACTTTAAGCAGCGATCCGCTTCGGTGCGGGCTTCGTTTTCATCGTAGCCAAAGGAGACTTCGAGGAAATTGCACTCTCGAGCCTCCGGATCGAGGCAGCGCACCGGGGTTCTCTTTTTAACCGGCTCGAATTCAATTTCCGGTTTTTCATACAACCACTCTTTAATGCGATCTTTGGCGATGTCTTCGCCATTGATGAAACGGTCAATGCTTTCGGCCGCTCTTTTTCCCGAGGCCACCGCATCCACCACCGATTTGGGTCCATGATGCGCGTCGCCTCCAGCAAAAACCCAATCGATGGGCGTTTGCAGGGTTACCGGGTCGGCTTCCAATCCGCCGCGGGGGGAAATTTCGATGCCCACTTTTTTTAACAGATCCATTTCCAGACTTTGACCGATGGCCAAAATGACGGTATCACCGAAAAAGGGTTGGCAAACTTGATCGTCATATTGGGGATCAAACTTGCCATCCGCATTGAATACCGAGCTACAGGTTTTAAAATCGATTCCCGATACACGGTTGCTTTTATCGATAAAAAAGGTTTTAGGTCCGAAACTGTTGACGATTTCAATGTCACCTTCAAGGGCTTCCTCGATTTCATGCTCCCAAGCGGGCATCTCTTCGCGTTTTTCCAGGCTGATCAGGGTGACGTTTTTGGCGCCCTTGCGTTTGGCGGTTAAGGCAACGTCAATGGCCACATTCCCGCCACCAATGACCAAAACATCCTCACCCAGATCCACTTCTTGGCCCATACTCGCATTTCTCAAAAATTCAACGCCTTGGAGCACACCTTCGATATCCTCGTTATCGATACCCAGCTTACGGCCGCCATGAAGCCCGGTGGCCAAAAAGAGGGCGGAAAATCCGTCAGCTTTTAAGCTGTCCAAGGTGACGTCTTCACCAAAGGTGACGCCGGTTTTTATATCGACACCCATTTTTTGAATGACATCCACTTCAGCATCGATAATGTCCCTTGGCAAGCGATATTCGGGAATACCAACCCGCATCATACCACCGGTGATGGGCAGTTTTTCGAAAATGGTGATCTGATATCCTTTTAGGGCCAGGAAGTAAGCAGTTGAAAGGCCAGCCGGGCCGGCACCCACTATGGCCACCTTTTCGTCTCGCTTTTCGGTTACTTCGGGGACAAAATATTCTCCCTGGCTCTTTTCATAATCGGATAAAAAGCGGTGAAGTTCACGGATAGCCAAGGGCTCGTCCACATCATTGCGGGTACATATCTCCTCACAGGGATGATGGCACACCCGGCCACAAGCGCCAGGAAAGGGGTGATCTTTTTTGAATAGCGCCAATGCTTCCTGGTATTTGCCCTCGTTGATTAAAGCGATATAGCCTTGGATGCTGACATGGGCAGGACAGGTGGCTTTACAGGGTGCTGTGCCTCTTTTATCAATACCAAAGGCACCGGGAATGGCCTGGGCATATTTTTTATAAACGGCCTTCCGCTCTGAGAGCCCTTCATCATATTCGTTAGACAGTGTTATGGGGCAGACTTTGGTGCACTCACCACAGCTGGTGCATTTGTCCAGATCTACAAAACGGGGCTTCTGGCGTACCTTAGCCGTAAAATTACCCGGATCGCCTTCCAGGTCTAAAACTTCCGAATCCGTGAGCAATTCAATGTTTAGGTGCCGGCCGACCTCGACCAGTTTCGGAGAGATCACTCACATGGCACAGTCATTGGTGGGGAAGGTCTTGTCCAGTTGTGACATCAATCCGCCGATGGCGGGTGATTTTTCAACCAGATAGACATAAAAACCCGATTCCGCGAGATCGAGGGCGGATTGCATGCCGGCGATTCCTGCGCCGACGACCATAACCGAACCACTTTTGGTTGACTTTTGATCCATTTTTATTCCTTATCACGATTATAAGGTTTTGATATAAAACAGGTTTACGCTTCTAAATGTCCATGGTTGCAATGAATGGCATCATAGCAATTGTTACAATGTGTCATTATCGCTAATTTGGCAAAATGAATCAAGACCTAAGGATAGACGGCCCTGAGCATTGAGACCCAGATGAATGAAGTATGGTTTGCCTCAAATATATTTTTAACATCATCGCCAGGCGCGCAATTAAAAAGAGCGTGGCAGGGCGAATGGTCGCATGGATATCCAGAAACGCCAGTTCCATTTTTAAGTCAGTTTATTCGACAGGGAAGTAAGATGTGCTAAGATACAAGCTTTCAACCTCCGGATACGGGTGGAAACAACACCAGTGTGTCCCCATTTTTAAACACCGTAGAAGGAATCGCCCGCTTCCCGTTGATTAAAGAGACATAGTGACCCTCAGAGACTGAAAGTCGGTTCATAGCGTCTGCCAGTGTGTCGCCCGGTTTTAGACGCATTTCAAATTCATTGTTTTTACCGGGGGCATGTCGTTTCATGCCGCCGTAGAGTTTAACGTTTATACGCATGTTTTCTGTCATGCTATTTCAATTTAACGCTATGTATGCGCCACTCAAGAACTTGGTGTCTTCCCAAGCGAAGCGTTATAAGCGAGAGAGTCCAAGCCGATCGAGTATTTTCTTTTCAGGTATACCGTTTTCGTTCCAGCCGCGCACTTGGTAATATTCTTCTAACATCTTGTCCAGTTGACAGACCAGGCCTTTGGCAGGACCCGTAGGTGCCGGGGTCTTGGTCAAACGCTGGGGAAGACTGTCATCCTTGCGGGTGAACCCTGCTTTGGATAGAAATAGGCGTTCAGCGTTAATAACGCGTTCACCCGCCTGTTTGAGTTCTTCAAGCGTGTAATCAGCGCCGGTGGCAGCATTGATGTACTCGAGAATACCCACGGGAGCGACGCCCAGATCTTTGGCCGCCAAGTTACGCACGGCAAAAAAGATACACAACCCGGCCGAGTCGATGATGGCGGATAAATCTTGAAAGGCCTTGGTCACTTTGGCCTTACCCTCCCATTGGTGCGGGTCCATGGATTCGGGAACGCTGAACAACTCAAAATAGGCTGGATCGCCCCGCATATGGGAGCCGCCGATGGGGGAGGTGGCATATGCCAGACCCATGGCCTGGGATCCTCGCGGTTCATATCCGGGAAATTCCTGTTTCTTTGATACAGGGGCCAGCTCCGGGTGGCCGTAGCGATCAGCTAGCCGGTAGCTACCTTCGGCCAGTTGATCACCAAACCCTTCTCGGGTGGCCGTCATGCGGGTGAGTTCAACCAATGCCTCGCCATCGCCCCACTGAAGGGAGCGGCCGACGACCTCTTCTTTCAGATAGCCGCGATCCACCAACTCCATGGCACAGGCGATAGTGGCTCCCATGGTGATGGTGTCCAAGCCCATCTCATTGCAGATGTAATTGGCTTTCACAATAGCAGCCAAATCGTCCACCATGCAATTGGATCCCATGGCGTAAAGGGTTTCGTATTCAGGGCCTTCACCTTCACCGGAAAAACGCGGGTCATCCACTTTGGTTTTGCGGCCGCAGCCGATGGGGCAACTGAAGCAGGCCGAATTATTCTTTAAAAAACGCCGGGTCAAGGCTTCACCGTCAATTTTCTCCCAACCATCGAAAGTGCCCTGTTGCCAATTTTTGGTGGGTAGTACGCCAAAGTTCTGGGTGGCCATCACCACCCCGGCGGTGCCGTTGACCGTCAGGCCCAGGGGGGTCTCTTTGACTCCCTTTCAAAAAATATCCAATATCTTCTTGTTGAAAGTCTTAAAGCGTTCAGGATCGGCCAAGGGAATCCGGCCTTTCCCCTTGACCACCACGGCCTTGAGGTTCTTACTGCCCATGACGGCTCCCACACCGGAACGGCCGGCGGCACGATCTTTGTCGTTCATGATGGAGGCAAATCGGACCCTTTTTTCACCGGCAGGACCGATGCAGGCCACTTTGGCTTTGGGTTCGGTTTCCGCCAGAAGAACATCTGTGGTTTCGTGGGTATTCTTGCCCCACAAGTGATCCGCGGCCTTAAGTTCCGCATCCTCACTATCGAGCCACAGGTAGACCGGATTTTTGGATCGTCCGGTAAAGATGATGGCGTCATAGCCGGTCCGTTTGAATTCAGTGGGAAACATGCCCCCGGAATTGGAACAGGTAAGGGCCCCGGTGAGGGGTGATTTGGTCATCACCATGTATCGGGCGCCGGTTGGCGCCCCTGTACCTGTAAGAGGACCGGTGGCCATAATGATGGGGTTGTTTTCAGAATATGGATCGATCTTTGGATCCACCAATTGGTTTAGGTAATATATGCCCAATCCCCGGCCGCCGATATAATCTTTGGCAATTTTTGGATCCAGGGCCTCAGTCCTGATGGTGCCTTGGGTTAAATCCACCCAAAGTAATCTGCCTTGCCAACCCTTCATAACACCCTCCCTAAATGGCATTTACCATTAAAATGTGGTCCTAATTAAGATTCCCATATTAAGAACATCTCAAAAAACGAATTTTTATTCAAGGTTCAGACAGGGCCTGTTTTCCAACCTCTGACCTCCCCCCCCAAAAATTCTGGTCCAGATCTAAAGTTAGAATTATGGTAAAATCTGGACAAATAATATAATATCAGGATTTAGCGGATCGAATCGGCGTTAGCATCACACCCGTTATCCATGCGTTGAAATGGCTGGAATTTAAAAATATTGTGAACCACGAACCCAATCGCGGCTATTTTGTTAATGAGGTCAGCTTAAAAGAGATAAAAGAAATTTACGATACCCGTTTATTACTGGAAGTATCGTTGGTCCCAGAAATTTTCAAACAAGTGGATACCAAAGCAATTAACCGTTTGAAAAAATCCTGGAAGGCCTACCAAGCCGCAGTTGAACAAGAAAACTATTATAATCGGCTGATGACCGATATGTCCTTTCACCTGAACCTGGCAATGATTTCCCAGTGCCGCATCCAAATTAAGATGCTTCAGGAACTCTTTGACATGTTGTTATTGAAATACACCCGCAATTTGGTTTTATTAGGTATCATGGATAGCTCTCTTTTTGAGCATGACCAAATTTTTCAATCCCTAACAACCGGCGATCAAGATAGCCTTCAACGGGCTTTATCCCTCCATCTCGAAAATGTAAGAACTCATATCACGACAGGATTTCAGAAAATTCATGTGAGTCGCAAAGATACGATGGTGGATTTGTTTACTTTTTAAATCACCTTCTAAATAAAACGGGATTATTAGCTTGACTGGCCATGAAACCCAGGAAAAATCGGCGCTGTTCGTTGCCACCCTATCATCGTTTATGGGGCCGTTTATCATTTCGTCGGTGAATGTGGCGTTGCCGGCCATTCAGGAGGAGTTTTCTGCCGATGCCGTGGCCTTGAACTGGGTTGCCACGGCCTTACTGCTGGCCATCGCCATTTTCTTAATTCCAATGGGGAGAATCGGCGATATCTATGGTCGGAAAAAGGTCTTTACAAGCGGACTGGTGATTTACACACTCGCTTCATTGGTGGGCGCGTTCTCCATTTCCATGTCGATGCTAATTGTGGCCAGGATCTTCCAAGGATTCGGCGCGGCCATGTTTGTCACCACTGGCATGGCCATTCTAACAACTGTATTTCCACCCTCGAGGCGAGGCCGGGCAATCGGGATATATGTATCCGCTGTCTATATCGGCCTTTCCGTTGGACCGGTTGCCGGTGGGTTTTTAACCCAATATTTAGGATGGCGGAGTATTTTCGGCGTTGTTATTCCCTTTGGGGTGGCATCCGTCTGGGTCACCTTAAAGCAATTAAAAGATGAATGGGCCGATGCCAAAAGGGAGAAGTTCGATATCGCCGGAAGTTTGTTGTTTGCCGCTTCAGTCTTTTTATTGGTCTATGGTGCTTCATTGATTCCGCAAAAGTTATCGTTGTATTTTATTTCGACCGGTGCCATTGTCATGGTGATTTTTATCCGCCTTGAGCTGTACACCCAACAACCGGTATTAGAAGTACGTCTTTTCAGCAGCAATAAATTGTTTGCTTATTCAAGCTTGGCTGCCCTAATCAACTATGCGGCCACCTTCGCGATCACCTTTTTGCTCAGTCTTTACCTGCAATACACGAAGGGGCTTGATCCCCGCACAGCCGGCACCGTTCTGGTCGCCCAACCGGTAGTGATGGCCCTATTTTCTCCCATGGCGGGACGAATATCGGATCGGATCGAACCGCGTTTGATTTCTACGGCCGGCATGGCCTTAACCGCAATGGGATTGTTTCTTTTTGCTTTAATTGGAACTGCAACAGGAATTATTTATATTGTTTTTACGTTGATGATGCTTGGGTTCGGTTTTGCTTTGTTTTCGTCGCCCAACATGAATGCCATCATGGGGTCGGTGGAGAAGAAATTTTTTGGTGTTGCCTCTGGAACGGTTGCGACCATGCGGCTGTTGGGCCAGATGGCCAGTATGGCCATCACCATGGTCATTTTTGCGGTTTTCATAGGCAGGGAACCGATCACCCCCATAAACCATGGACCGTTTCTCAAGAGTGTGAAGGTTTCATTTATTATTTTTACGTTACTGTGTGCGCTTGGAATCTTTTTTTCATTTGCACGCGGAGAGATGCGAAGCCGCAAAACCTAAATTTAGCATTAGACTACTATCTAGTACCTATAGAGAATTGGACAAAAGCGGATCGTTTTTCCACAAGAACTATTTAATAAAGGTGCCTTCTTGATACTCACGGAATGCCAAATTCAATTCCTCCTGGGTATTCATGACAATGGGGCCTCGCCAGGCGACGGATTCGTTTAAGGGTTTTCCGGTAAGCAGCAATAGACGCAGGCCTTCATCGGAAGCCGTGACCGTTAATTGATCACCATGATCGAATAAAACCAAAATGCCGTTGCCGATTTCTTTGCCGTTGGTGTGTCCCTTTCCACCAATACTGTATATCATCGCAGTATATTCCGGAGGGGTCGAATGAACAAATGTTTTCCCGGCCGGAATCATACAATCCAGAAACTCCGGGTCGATGACAATTTCTTCCATAGGACCGCGAGTCCCATGAACATTTCCGGCGATGACTTTAATTTGTACCCCATTTTCCAGGGTTACCTCGGGGATTTGTTTTGCTTGAATACCACGGTAACGAGGCATCATCATTTTTTGGGATGCCGGCAGATTGGTCCAGAGTTGAAATCCGTGCATGGCGCCATCAGCATCGCCCTGGGGCATTTCCTGGTGGACAATACCACTGCCGGCGGTCATCCACTGAACGTCTCCGGCTGAGATCATTCCTTGGTTGCCCATACTGTCACCATGTTCCACGTCTCCTTTTAAAACGTAGGTGACCGTTTCGATACCACGATGGGGATGCCAGGGGAATCCTTTGAGATAGTCCTTTGGAGTATCCGAACGAAAATCATCGAGCATCAGAAAAGGGTCGAATTGCGGCGCTTCGTTGTGGCCGAATACACGATGAAGATGAACACCGGCCCCTTCCATGGTGGGTTGGCGTTTTAGAATAAGGCGTACATCTCTTGTTTCTTTCATGGTCACTCCTTTCCTATGGTCAATCAGGACGACACACTTTAAGGCTGGGCAGTAGAAATTATTTAAAGGCGAAACCCACGATAACCGTTGGGTGCCACTGTTAAGGGATTATGTCTTACGGCCTGGTTCATTTCTGGGTTGTGCTGCCATAAGAAACTTGACATTGACATATCCCAAACCATCAGTCACTTCAATAACACTAAACCGGCCTACCCGCCCATGCAACCGTAACCAATGATTTTTCGATGATAGCGACCACATTCTCCAAAAAATGATGGGGTACCCCGGTCCCCATTTAAGGCCAAAGATGTGCCAATCCCTTTGGATTGCTTTTGAGAAAGGTTTACAATATATTCACCTGGCGCTTTATACCACCGAAGATCAGCATTAAAATACAAGGATACCATCCAGTAGTTATCTATGCGGCAATGGAGCAAGCGGAAATGGAAAAAATAACCATAACAGCAGGTGAGTTTTCGGTCCAAGCCCAGCTAAACGATTCGGAAACGGCAAAACGAATTCTGGATGTTCTGCCAATGAAAGGTAGGGCAAACGTGTGGGGGGATGAAATCTATTTCACTATTCCGCTGGAACTTCCCCTAGCGCCGGATGCTCGCGAAGAAATGGCAATTGGAGAATTGGCCTACTGGCCTCAGGGCAATGCCTTCTGCATATTTTTTGGGCCGACACCGGTGAGCATTGATGACGCACCGAGAGCTTATAGCCCGGTTAATGTTTTTGGGTCGGTTATCGGTGATGCTTTGGCTTTCAAGTCTGTTGGGGATGGGTCGGTTATCGAGGTGTCTAAAGAATAAAGAATCCATCAGGCAAAAACTTGAATGGGTGTTGGGATTGATTTATTTTTAATCGAACGAAAGTTACGGACCATTAAGGGTAGCGCGATGTTTTGACAATCTGTTGCCCTCAAACTTTAAGGATTGGAATCATAGCGCTTTGCTAAGAGTTTTTAAAAATGAGCTGCAAGCACCAGACCCCTTTGTCATCACCCTGGAATTGGTCCCCGGCGGCATCACCAACGGCCGAAATGTGGATACCGTTAAAAAAATTGCCGCAGATGCCTTTGCCGACGGCCGCGTGGCCGCCGTTTCCATAACGGATAACCCTGGCGGCAATCCATCCCTAAGCCCTGATGTTCTGGGCCATGAAATTTTTAGTGTAGGGATGGATGTGATTGTCCATTTCACCTGCCGCGATATCAACCGTGTGGGCCTGGAGAGCCGTGCCCTCCAACTGAACCACTTGGGGATGAAAAACATCCTCGCTTTGACCGGTGATTACACTGGAAACGGTTTTGGCGGTCAGGGGGCACCGGTCTTTGATCTCGATTCGGTGAATTTGCAAACCCTTTTCAGTCATATCAGCGAGCGGTTGGCAGATTCCGGTGACCCCGATCCCTTCTATACCGGCTGCGCGGTGTCGCCGTTTAAGCAGACGGAGGCGGAGAGCTTCGCCCAATATGCCAAGCTGGCCAAAAAAAAGGCTGCTGGCGCACGATTTGCCATTACCCAATTGGGGTATGATGCTTATAAATTTGCCGAGCTGATGACCGTTCAAAAGCGCATGGGCATTGAGATGCCAACCTTGGGATCCGTTTACCTTATAACGCCCAGGACCGCGCAATTGATGAACGAGAACCGAATTCCCGGCGCCGTGGTGCCGAATAAGCTGCTTCAAACGATCAAAACCGAATGGCAGGACTGGGCAATGGGACGCGCTCTGGCCATCGAGCGTGCCGCCCGATTGGGTGCAGTGTTAAAAGGGCTCGGTTACCAAGGCATTCATCTTGGCGGCATTCATAAAAGTTTTACCACCGCCGCTAAGATTTTGAATCGCATGGCCGAAATTAAAGATGAGTGGGAATCCTACATGCCACATTTCGATTTTCGCGACGAAGGTGGCTTTTACGCTTTCCCGGATAAAAGCAACACCCCCTTACGTGGATTGGGTCGATATGGCCTTAGCAAGCCACAACTGGCCTGGAGTGATAAATTTCACTACCGGGTGATGGATTATGCCCATGGCATCTTGTTTAACCAACAACATATGCTGGCCCCGATTTTACGCCGGCTCAGCCGGTGGCTGGCCAAATCACCTGCCGACCGAATATTTCTGAAACTGATTGAGCAGCCGGCCAAAGGGCTCACATTGGGCTGTTTGTCCTGCGGCGACTGCGGTATTCAGCATGTGGCTTTTCTCTGCCCGGAATCCCAATGCCCCAAACACACCCGCAACGGAGCCTGCGGGGGCAGTCACGACGGTTATTGCGAAGTGCTGCCTGATCGTCGTTGTGTATGGTACCGTGCTTACCGTCGCTGGGCCATCGATGGCAAGATCAACAAAATGGTGACGGAGTGCGTGCCACCGCGTCTATGGGAGCTCAACAACACCCCCTCATGGATTAACTTTCACCTGGGCCGGGACCATCAAGGACGAAGCG